>Ga0134092_1000070_pt1 | contig 97223 bp, 76 predicted proteins | sample 3_6taG_FD_94454 | JGI IMG/M metagenome (GOLD analysis project Ga0134092, IMG submission 94454) | Switchgrass degrading microbial communities from high solid loading bioreactors in New Hampshire, USA - 3_6_20_6_A3 metaG | ecosystem: Engineered > Bioreactor > Semi-continuous > Anaerobic >... | reverse complement strand
CTTACTGCATTGCTAAAACCCGCATCACTGGAGAATTCCTGTACCTGCCCTGCCATATTTGAAGCTGCACACTTACCCTGTGCAAGCGCATTGGGCCATATATAACTTGAAACTGTTCCGGCATTATTATTGTTTTGAAGTTCTGCCACATCACCGGCAGCATATATATCTTTTACGCTGGTTTCCATGTAGCTATTAACCAGGATACCCCTATTGGTTTTTATGTCCAAGCCCTTCACAATATCAAGATTTGGTCTTGTACCGATAGAAATAATCAGCATATAGAAATCAATCTTTTCTCCATCGGCCATCTCAATTAGGCTGTCATCCTTCTTTATAACTTTTTGAATATCTCGCTGAAGTAAAAGTTCTATACCTTCATTCCTTATCATTTCCACAAGCATTTCGGCCGATGCAGCGTCTAACTGCTGCGGTAGAATCCTTGAACCCTTTTCAACCAAGGTAACATTCATTCCCAACCTTTTAAGGGCAAAGGCAATCTCAATTCCTGTTAGTCCTGCACCTATAATAACTGCATTTCTGCCTTGTTTTGCATAATCCATAATTTTATCGGCGTCTCTTACCGAGTTTAATGTAAAATAGCCTATCTCGCTCAATCCTTCAATATTAGGAATTACAGGACTTCCCCCTACTGCAATAAGCAGTTTGTCATATTCAAGTATATTGCCGCTTACGAGCCTGACTATTTTTTGATGGCTGTCAATATTCTCAACTTTCTCATTAAGCAAAAGTTTTATTCTGTTTTCATCATAGTAATTCATATTCCTCAGAATAAGTCTATTTTTAACAATCTTACCGCCAATGTAATCGGGAAGCATAAACTTTGCATAGGCTGGCATATCTTCAATACTTACAACTGTAATATCACAAGTATCATCCAACTGACGCAGCTTTTCAGCTGCAGAAATGCCGGAAGCACCGTTTCCAAGAATTACGAATTTCAAGAGTTCTCACCTCTAATTCATAGTTTTATTACTTAAGGTATTATTGCCACTGCTTCGATCTCTATAAGTACGTCTTTAGGTAATCTTGCCACTTCCACACAGGATCTTGCCGGATAAGGTTCTTTAAAATATTGTCCGTAAATTTTGTTTACTGAAGCAAAATCATTCATATCCTTAATAAAAACTGTTGTCTTTACTACATTTTCAAGTCCAGTTCCTGCTTCAGCCAAAACAGCTTTGAGGTTTTCCAATACCTGCTGAGTCTGATTTTCAATACCTCCGCCAACCACCTCACCGCTAGATGGGTCGACAGGTATTTGTCCTGAAGTAAACACCATATTCTGTATTCTAATAGCCTGCGAGTAGGGTCCAATGGCTTTAGGTGCCTTCTTGGTTGATATAACTTCTATTTTCATAATTTATACCCCCTGTTATTAGTTTGGTATATATTGAGCAACCCTATTTGTAATACATATTGATTTCTTAGGATATTCTTTTAAAGAATAGGTACATTGATTGTCCCTTGTTAATGAATCTAACGAAATATACTTTTCTTTCCCCACCATCCTACTCTCTGTCAAATATCCCTCCAAGGAACTATGGGCTTTGATAAACGGCCTGCCGCCTATATATCGAAGTCTTATTTTTTCTTGAACTAAATTTCCATCAATATATAATGAAGGACCGGTTTCTTTCCTATAATAGTCAATTATTTCTTTTGAAAGAGTGCCTATCAACTTATTTGCCTTTTCTTGGTTTATCTCTTTTCCATTAACATCCTCAACTACAATTGTTAAAGCTATAGGTTCTCTATCAGGATAGTAAACCAATGCCATATCACTGGCTAAACGACTTAAGAAACCTATTTTATTCGCTATAACCGCATCTTCCGGTGTATATAAAGCTATTCTATCCTTATCTACTGTTTTTATCATATATTCAATACCTTGACTTGCCAGATTATCCTCAAGAAAAACTCGGTTTTCCAGTAACACCAACATTTTGACAAGGTCATCGGTAGTGGAATAATTACTCGGTAAACTTTTGTCTCCATCATAAAACTTTTTATAAATCTTGGTATCTTTCAGCCCATATCTCTCACAGAAAGAGTCCAGTTTTGATCTGCCTAAAGCGTCAAAAATTATATTTGCCGCTACATTGTCACTCAAGCTAATCATTTTAGATAAAATATCGTCATAGGTGTACTTTGTACCATCTGCTTGACTTTTCAAAATACCTGTACCGGCAACTCTAGTGCCCCTAATATATTTGTCACTGTGTTTTAGTGTATAAGTATAGTTCAAACTAAAGTTACCCTTTTGTACTTCTTCAAGAAAACACAAAAGATTGGCGACCTTAGACAAACTCGCCGGGTAAAAACGTTCCTGTCCATTATAGCTTACAGTCGTTCCGGCAGCAAAGTCATAAACACTGATTCTTATTATATTGTTCTCATTTTTTATTATATCATTTATAATAGACAATAAATCCTTTTTTATCCCTTCGGAATTTACAAAATTCAAATCCGGCTTGTTTATAAGAAGTTCTTCAAACCTTTGCAATGCTTCTTCAATTTCATAATCATGCAAAGTTTTAAACGGTTCGAAATCACCTTTTTCGATTTTGAATAAATTGAGATAAGCAGCCAGATGGCAATGATAATACGCTTCTTCAGGAATGTCCTTATAATCTGGAAAGAAGTACAAATCTATGTGGGGAATGCTTTTATTATAATAGGCTAAAATATGATTCACAAAATAAGCAGCCGCTTCATACTTTTTAACATTCCTGATATTAAGTTCATTTACAATTTTGTTTCGTACAAAATCAGAATATATTTGGGCAAATTCTCTATCGCTGTAATCTTCAACAGATATATTACTATTGGTAACCAATATTACACCGTTTTTATAGGATACCTTTTTCCCAACCATCTCATTTATATCCCGCAAAGGAACATATACACGGTTTTGAATAATTTTAGGTTTTACATTTAGCCGTGTCTCCCTGCCATTTATCGTTATTATATCGCTGTCGGGCTTTAAGCATATTATTTTATCATCCTTTTCCATTGTGGCTGTGTATTCAATTGCATTCCACTCAACATTAAATCCGAAATTTTCTGCAAAAAATCTTAAAGGAACTAAAGTCCGGTCATTTATAACTATCGGTTCTACTTGAATATTCTCAGAATCAAGCAAATAAAAATCCCCGTTGACACAGGCATATGGGTTATTAACCATAAATAAAATACTAATTTCCTCAACTGCTTCCTTTTGATAAAAAATCAGCTTAGCCATAGAAAAATTGCTAGTAAAACAAATATTTATTAAAAGTATAAATATTAATGTTATTACCTTTCTCATTGCTTTACTTCCTGATAAAACCATCAATTTTATTGTCAATATTATATATCATAAAACTAACCACTACAACCTAAATTTTCCTCAAAACCAACTTTCATCCCTACCTATTGCTTATTATTGCCTTTTTTATTTTACCAAATGAATTTTTTGCTCAAAAAATTAATATTGGAGAATATACCTTACCTTAAATTCCGGTAATAAACATGGAAATGATGGAACTTTTTTAAGTACAGGGATAAATATTAGAACAAAAAAACAGGATATCACAATAAATGCGATATCCTGTTCATTTTTTCAAATATTAAATTTTAAACTATTCATTTAAATTAAAAGTTATTCTTTTCGGCCCACTGAGCAGCCTCTTTTATTGCATTTTGATGATTTGAATCAACTTTGTTGGAACCATGGGTTCTGCTGTTCAAGAAATGAACATCAAACACACCACTCATATTGTTTCCTTTTACTGCATCAAGATTATCTCCAGCGCCATATCCTCCGCTTCTACTACTCACATATGTATTAGCGGGTGCATCCTCTACTCCGGCATGAGGCATTCCTGCCATGGAAGCTGCCAATTTACGACCGTTTACAGTTATCATGATAGGTCTCCTTGACCAACTCCACTCGCCACCATAAATACTTTTCATTATTTTAGTATCCTCAGCGGTAAGAGGCTCACAATCAGCATGGTTGTACCCATACGTTCTTTTTATTTTAAAAGTGCGCCCAGTCCAGATATCGTAAACTTCTGCGATATCTCCTATTTTAAAAATATTTTCCGCTCCACCAAACCATGGAACGAGATAATTGCTGCTAGAGCCACCTCTTGACGCGGTTCCATTAGATGTAGAAGCTTTAGTCCCTAATAATTGGCTTATTTTAGTCAATGTTGCACTTCCGGCTATTCCGTCCTGTGTTAGCCCATAAGCTTTTTGAAATTTCCTAACTGCTTCTTTAGTAAGACTACCGTAATAGCCTGTTGGACTGACACTAAAATAACCAAGTTTCTTCAAATCATTTTGCAGCTGTGTTACGCTGCTACCACTCATGCCTTCCTTTAGTACTCCAGTACTGCTTGCTGCTCTCGAAGCTGTAGATGTTTTTGCTTCCAAAAGTTTTTCGATTAAAGCTAAGGTTTTGCTTCCTGCAATGCCATCACTCTCTAATCCGTTGTTAGCTTGAAGCCTTTGGACTGCTGATTTGGTAAGACTTCCGTAATAACCGGTCGAACTTACATTTAAGTATCCAAGTGTTCTCAAGCTATCCTGGAGTGATGTAACATCACTTCCGCTCATTCCCTCCTTTAATACTCTCGATGCAGCAAAAGCCTTAGTAGGATATAATGAAAATATACTAACAAAGCAAAATACCAAGGCTGTTATCAGGACCCTTTTTTTCTTTAGCATCTAATCCCCCCTTAATGCTTACGAGGTTAGTTGACGGGTTAGGTGGAAGAGAACCCTTTCCGGTACTACCGGAATTAACCCCAAAAGTATATCCCCCGCTTCCCTATCCTTTCAAATAGATAGAGAATTCAGCAATAATAATTGTATCACTTTTGACTGCAATAATAAATGCAAAAATAATGCCTGAAAGTATTTACTTATGTACATTCCAACTTCAATCAAAGACCTTCAGGACCCTTGCCTTATATTTTATACAATTGAATTGGATATGTAAACACCTTCCTTAAAATTAACGGATTTATTATATTGAAATATGGTTAACTTTAATTCCTGAATATAAATATTCTGATATATTTTTTCCTTAGTTTTATAAAGGATTTTTCTAAACTGTATTGAATATAAATATATATATAACGGCCTATAAGGTTAATTTATACAGCACCTAACCGTTTCTAATATTAAGCGGAAAAGTTTCCTTTAATTTTAGAGTTTTTATCTATATTCTCTGAACCAATTGCCTATATTTAACATTGGTTTCATATTTTATATCAAGGGCTCTGAGTTCAATAGAATAGATAGATGAATATAATTTCTCAAAAATAAAAAAAATGAATGTAAAGGAATAGAAAGATGTAGAAAACTATAAATAAACAACTTGCATCATGATAACAATTGTGAAAGGATGGTCCTTAAATGAAAGCAATAATCATGGCTGGTGGCGAAGGATCAAGGTTGCGTCCTCTTACATGTGACTTGCCTAAACCGATGGTACCGGTAATGAATGTTCCAATAATGGAACACATAATAAATTTGCTCAAAAAACACGGTATTACTGAAATAGGCGTCACATTAATGTATCTGCCCCAAAAAATCAAGGACTATTTCGGTAACGGTTCTCATTTTGGAGTCAATATTCATTATTTTACGGAAGATACTCCCCTAGGCACTGCAGGCAGTGTAAAAAATGCCGGTGATTTCCTTGATGAAACTTTTATAGTAATAAGCGGTGATTCCCTTACAGATATGGATATTACCAAAGCTATAGAATTTCATAGAGCAAAGAAATCAAAAGCTACCATCGTTTTAACAAGGGTAGATGTACCTTTGGAATACGGTGTTGTAATTACCGATAGAAACGGTGCAATAACAGGTTTTCTTGAAAAGCCCAGTTGGAGTGAAGTTTTCAGTGATACAGTAAATACCGGAACTTACATATTGGAACCGGAAATAATGAACTATATGGAACATGGAAAAAAGACCGATTTCAGCCAGGACCTGTTTCCTTTACTGCTGGAAAAAAATGAACCCATGTTTGGCTATATTATGTCAGACTACTGGTGCGACATAGGAGATCTGCAAGCCTATCTTCAAGCACATTATGATGTACTTGACGGTAAAGTAAATATAAATACAACACTAACCGAGATTAAAAAAGGTATATGGGTAGGTTCCGGTGCCATTATTGATTCCCAAGCTACATTAAACGCACCTTGTGTTATAGGTGACAATTGCCGTATCGGAAGTGGCGCTGTAATTGACAGTTATAGTATTCTCGGCAGCAATAATGTAGTTGAAGATGAATCAAGCATTAAAAGAAGCGTGCTTTGGAGTGGAAATTACATCGAATACGGCTCTGAAATAAGAGGCGCCATCCTTTGTAATAAAGTTAATCTCAAACACTATGCACGGATATTTGAAAGCGCAGTTATAGGTGATAACTGCATCATAAATGAAAGAGCTATTATAAAACCCAATATACGTATCTGGCCTCAAAAAACAGTAGACCCTCTAGCTATTGTGGATAGAAATATCATTTGGGGTTCAAGACATTCAAAGACCATTTTCGGCGAAAACGGTCTGTCGGGAATAATTAATGTAGATATTTCCCCTGAGTTTGCAACTCGTTTAGGTGCTGCTTACGGTTCTATATTCAAAAAAGGATCAAAGGTCATTGTTAGTTCAACCACTTCCAACTCTGCAAGGATGTTCAAACACGCATTCATTTCCGGCATGCTTTCTGTAGGCGTGGAAGTATTTAATATGAGTAGCCTCCTTACTCCTATTTCACGACATGCTATTAGTTTTCTCGCTGTTGAGGGAGGAATACACATAAAACTCAGTGACGACAATCCCAACAAGCTAAGGGTAGACTTTATGGATGCAAAAGGTGCCAGCATAAGTAGGGTTATGGAACGTAAGATTGAAAATGCCTTTTTCCGGGAAGATTTTAAACGCTGTTCCGGTGAAGAAATCAGCCGCCTGAATAATATAACGGATTTTAAAAATTACTATGTTCGTTCTATACTCAATGAAATTGACACCGATGCAATAAGGAATAATTCACCGAAAGTTTGCATTGTTTCACCTTCAGATTTCGTTATATCAATAGTAGTTCCCATGCTTACCGACATCGGATGCAAAGTTGCAAGCTTTTCATCCTCCAATTTAAATGAAATTGACACCATTGTGGATGAAATTAAAAGTAATGATGCCAATTTTGCAGCCTTTATTGACAGTAACGGTGAAACTCTTGTCCTCATAGACAAAAACGGTAAAATAGTAAAAGATGACCTTTTCCTTTCACTGACCTCACTAATCTCCTTTAAAAGCAACCCGGGTTCAAAAGTGGTTGTACCTATTACCGCGCCGTCTATTATTGAAACAATGGCTGAAAAATATAACGGAAAAGTCGTACGTACCAAAACTTCACCCCAGGCAGTTATGGAGCAGATGCTGAACAATAATCTTTTCAAAAACAAAGAAAATATGGATCAATTTCTATTGAATTTTGATGCTCTTGCAGGACTTATCAAGATTCTTGAATTTTTATGCGTGAAAAACACTACATTATCTGATATACTAAAAGAAATACCGGATTTCTATGTAAGCAAAAAGAAAATATTCTGCCCTTGGGAATTAAAAGGGCGAGTTATGAGAACACTAATAACTGAAAAGGACAGCGAAAAAGTAGAGTTGCTTGATGGTGTCAAATTTATACTGGAAAACGGTTGGGCTCTAGTATTACCCGATGCAGACCTTCCTCTTTGCAGAATATATTCGGAAGGGGAAAGCCCAAGCGTTGCTGATATGATTTCAGAAAAGTATCTTGAAAAGATAAAGACTATAATTAATTCATAAAATACTGGCGACTCTCCATAAGGAGAGTCTTTTTAAAGGAGTAATATGCAAACTTTTGTAATAGAAAAAGACAGTGCCAATAAACGTATTGATAAAGTATTAAAAGAGAAATATCCAAATTTGCCTCAAAGCTTCATGTATAAAGCCTTTAGAAAAAAGGATATAAAAGTAAACGGTATACGGGTAAAGGAAAACCATATTTTAAACCCCGGGGATATTGTCGAAGTATACATCATCGATGAAATTCTTTACGGAAAAAGCCTCTCTCAACCTTTAGACTATACTAAGGCTTTTTCAGTTGTATATGAGGATCAGAATATTCTGATTGTAAACAAAAAGCAAGGTATACCTGTTCATCCTGACAAGGACAGCACGGAAAATACACTTATTGACCTTGTTAGAGACTATATACGCAATAATTCAAATAGTACAAAACCTCATAGTTTTACTCCTGCTCTATGCCACAGACTTGATCGCAATACTGGAGGTCTTGTAATTATTGCCAAAAATGAAGCAGCCTTAAAAATAATGCTGGAAAAAATAAAAAATAAAGAGGTCAAAAAGTACTATCAATGTATTGTAAGGGGCAAAATGGAAAAGACTCAGGCTACACTTAAAGCATACCTTGAAAAGGACGAAAGAAAAAGCCGGGTATATATAAACAACTATAAAACCCAAAATTCCTTAGAAATAATCACAAAATACAAGACACTCTCTATAATCGAAAATTTAACTGCCAACGAAATGGGCAGTTTATTGGAAGTTGAACTAATTACCGGGCGAACTCATCAAATCAGAGCACATTTGGCCTATATAGGTCATCCTATAGTTGGTGACGGCAAATATGGAGATAATACTCTAAACCGTGCACTAAAATTGAAACACCAGGCACTCTGGGCCTACAAGGTAAAGTTTGATTTTTCTACCAAAAGCGGTGTTCTAAGTTATCTAAATGGAAAAGAGTTTGAAATTACGCCCGACTTTAGCGGTATATTCTAGATACATAAATAGGCTTAATAGAATAAATATATCCCTTCAAAATGTGTACATCGGCCAATTAAAAAATTCTTTGAAGCAACCATAAAGTCCCCAGATTCAGATTTTACTGTCTGGGGACTTTATCCTATTACTTTAGGTAAATTAAGGAGGCAAACACAGAAAAGCTCACTGCTTCTAAGCTTCAATTCATAGCCTTTTTCTAAACTTAACTTTAAACTTTATGGTGTAGCTCATTGGCTTTATTATTTTCCAATAAATTGCTGTACTAACATCTTACCATACTTAGGACTATCCACAATACCAATTCCGGTATAGTTAAATCCTGCATTAAGTATGTTCTGTTTGTGTCCTTCAGAATTCATCCATGCTTTAAATGCTCCTTCAACAGTTTTGTTCCCTGCTATGTTCTCTCCTGCAGTCTTAAAGCTTATGCCAAACTGTCTCATCATATCAAAGGGTGAACCATAAGTTGGTGATTGATGGGAGAAATAATTATTATCTACCATATCTTGTGCCTTTAGTCGTGCTACTTTCATAAGCTCCTCATCAATTTGAAGCGGTCCTACTCCTGCATCCGCCCTTGCTTTGTTAACAAGATCAAGTAAAGTTTGATCATCTTTACTTATACCTGTAATTGGTGTTGTAATTACAGACGGTGATGCCTTGGGTGTAGTAACAACTTTTGGTGCGGAAGTTTTGGTGGTTCCTGTCGAAGTTTTCGGTGGAGTTGTTGCCTTTGTTGGAGTAGTAGTTTTTGTCGTAGTAGTTGAACTAGGCTTTAGATACTGTCCTGAAACTGCACCTACACATCTTGTCTCAGGTTCGTAAATGGCATACCAATCTCCTATTTTTCCCAAAACATTTACCCATTGATTTTTCTTAAGTACACAAATAATAGGGAAATTTGTTGAAGGACCTTGCCTAACATTTAGATGATTAGCTGTTACCACCGCTGAAGTAAAGTTCACCTTTTCGTAGGTGGGGGCAGCCGAAATAGTTCCGGTTTCAAATGCCGTAAATCCCAATCCCAACGTAAAAACAATTGCCAAAACAATCATCAACACCAATTTCCTATTCATAATAATCCCTCCAAATCAACTTAATTTTCCTTTTCCCGTTTTATATATTTATAATTTCAATTCACAAAAATAGTATTGACATATTTAAGCGAATTATTTACATATGAGTGTGTTTTTATTCAAAAACTTTTTTACAAAACAATCATGTTCTTATCCAAAAAGAACCTTGCCTTTTTTTTAGGGATAATGTATAATTCATGTGGCATTTGATATATCTCTGGAATTAAGAGAAAAGAAGCAAAAACAGTAGGGTTAGAGGATCTGAAGTATTTATAGAAAAGGAATTGGTTTGCTTATGAGAGTCGGAATCGGGCAGGATAGTCATAGATTTGACTTTGAAAACACAGAAAAAAAGTTAATACTCGGAGGAGTTATATTTGATGACGCCCCTCCCCTTGAAGGAAACAGTGATGCTGATGTAATCCTTCATTCCATTACTAACGCTATTTCCGGAGTAACATGTGTAAATATTTTAGGTCCGGTAAGTGATGATTTATGCCTTAACAAGGGAATAAAAGACAGTAAAGTATATTTGAAAGAAGCCCTTAAATATTTAAACGGAAAACGTATCCTACATCTTTCTATCTCCATAGAATGCCTTAAACCCAAAATTACCCCCAAGATTTCCGAAATTAGAAAAAGTCTTTCCGAACTTCTAGGTATTCCGGAAAATTCTATAGGTATTACCGCTACCACTGGCGAAGGGCTTACAGCATTCGGGCAAGGAAAGGGTATACAGGTTTTTAGCTGTATTACAGTAGAGTAGATATTGCTTACTTTTTGGTTAAAGGTATATTTATCTTCACTGTTGTACCTTTGCCTTCTTCGCTTTCAATATACATGGTACCGGCGAATTTTCCCTTTATAGTAGAATAAGATATGTAAAGTCCGATACCTGTTCCTTTATCACCTTTTGTTGTAATCATCTCTTTTAGCAGTTTACTCTTTACCTTTTCAGGTATTCCGCAGCCATAATCTCTAACTGTAATTTCAAGGCCTTTTGTCGTTTTGTCCAATACAACATCAATATTTCCGGATTGCCCGCCATAAGCTTCAATTGCATTGGAAATCAAGTTGTTCATAACCTGAACAAGATTGTTTATTTCACCTTTAATCTCAGTCATTTCATCCACTCTATTATCTATATTCAAATGGCACTGGTGCTTTTTCAGTTCATGGTTCATAAGAATCTGAACCCTATTAATTAAGTCCTTAATTACAAAGCTTCCTGCCGATGACTCATTACAATTAACTGCTTGCCCTTTAACAGCTGAAATAATATCAGACATATATGCACAATGGGGTCTTATTTTTTTTACCCATTCCCTCATTTCTGCAGCTATTCTATGGTGGTCATTTTCCTTCACGTTTTCATCTTCTATTGAACTATCGTACTCCAAAGCCAACTCCTTGATTTCCTCCAATCCGTCAGCTATTGACGTGATAGGAGTTTTAAAATTGTGGGCTATTCCCCCAATCAGTTGCCCCAATGAAGCCAAACGTTCCTGTTCCATCAAAATGGAATGTCTTTCGTTATACTTTTTATCCACTGTAAAACTGTATCTTCTAATAAGAAATACTGAAAATATAAATCCGAAAGTTACACCGGCAAGTCCTAAAAAAAACATTTTCATACCGACATCAATTACTCCTCTAGTAACAGAAGCTGCTTCTGTAATCAAAACAACTCTCCATTCAAGAGGTGTTCCGTTAATTTGTTTTATAGTTTCAAAGGTAAAAAAATAATCTTCATTATCTATTGTTCTCTTAGTACTTCCATCCTGGGACACGGCATCATTTCGAAAATAAAAATCCTGCTGCGAATAATGGCCATTTAAGGCCCTGTCATATATATTCATTACATAATTCCCATCTTTGCCTAATATATAAATTTCACTTCCTTCCGGAACCTTAATATTTGAAATCAGCTGGTATAAAAAGGACTCTTTGTAATTAATAATTAGGATTCCGTAGCTTTCCTTACTATACGGTGCATTTATTTTTTTAACAAAAGAAATTACTTGTCCAAAGGAACCGGTACTTCTATAAGTTGAATCGGCATCAGAAACATAGGTATCAATCCACAATGAGTCTTTTCCACTTTCTTTGAATAGCTTTACTGCATTGAAAGATAATACATCTTTTTGATCATCAATTATTAATTCTCCGGAAGAAATATACTCCATCGTATCGGTTACAACTACCATATCAGCTATATCCTCTCTATTTACTGCATAGGTATTCATAAATTCCCTTATTTGGCGAGAATATTCGGCCTTTTCATGTTCATCATCGGATAAATTAATTTCTTTGACAAGCTCATGTAATTTCCCATCTAAAGTCATAGCAACAGCAAGCCTATCAATATCTAATAATATGGTTTGAATATTTTTGGCAGTCTCTTTCACAAGCTGGATTGAACCGGTTATCGAGTTGTTTTGAATTGATGCAGAAATCATTCTAAATGAAATAAACCCTAATATAGTTATAGATATCATAACAACAAGCAGTACTCCAAAACTTACTTTCCACACAGCACTTACTTTTTTCTCACTAATATCGCCCAAGTAATCTAGAGATTTTTTCCTCTGAATTTTTAACATTTTCTCACTCTCCGATGTTTAAAGATATGCATTAAGGACAGATGAAACAATACTTCGTCTGCATATGGTCTCTTTGGAATCAATCAAACTGGAAGTGGAATTTATCCGAAATTATATTTTTCACTTCTAAACCATCGGAATGATTACAGTTATTATTGTACCTTTTCCTTCTTCGCTTTCAATATGAATTGTGCCACCAAATTTCCCTTTTATAGTCGAGTAGGATATGTATAGACCTAGGCCCGTACCATTTTTTCCTTTTGTCGTTATCATTGACTTCAATAGCTTTTCCTTGACCTTCTCGGGTATACCACAGCCATAATCCTTTACAACTATTTCAAGGTTATTATTGCTTTTTTGTATTACTAAATCAATTTCACCACTCTCACCATTATAGGCCTCTATTGAGTTGGATATAAGATTATTCATAATTTGAACAAGATTGTTTATTTCACCATTTATTATTGTATTTTCATCAACATTAACACTTATATTTAACCGGCATTTGTTCTTTTTAAGTTCATGGCTCATTAATATTTTCACTCTTTTTACAAGCTCTCCAACAGTAAAATCCAATGTTGTTGAATCTCTCAAATTTTCTGTTTGCCCTTTAACTGCTGAAATCACGTCGGACATATATGTACAATAGGGTTTTATTTTTTCCACCCAATTCAAAATATCGGCTGCAATTTCATGATGGTCCTCACGGGTTACTTCTTCATCTCCTATCGAATTATCATACTCATCAATGAGTTCACTAATAGCCTCAAGCCCTCCCGCAATTGACATAATCGGTGTCTTTAAATTATGGGCTATTCCGCCTATCATTTGTCCTAATGTAGCAAGCCTTTCCCTTTCCATGATAATAGAATGCTTTTCAGCATATCTTTTATCCAAACTTGAATTATATACCTTTGTAATTAATGTCGATATTACCAATCCAAAAACTATACACAAAATACCTATAAAGAGAATGTTTTGCGTTTCCTTTTTAATACCTTTTGTTATTGAAAAAACGGGCGTAATATCCACAACCGTCCATTTCAATTCAGTCCCTTTAATGGCATCAATGGTGTTGTATGTAACGAGATATTCCTTTCCATCAACTTCTTTAACATCCTCACCATTCTTTTTATCTAATATTTCGCCGATAAAATTATACTCTACAGGTTGTCCGTTTAAATTATTGTCTTGCGTATTCATTACATATTTCCCGTCACCATCAATAATAAAAACATTACTCTCATCTAAAAATTTTATATCGGCTATTAAGTTATGAAGATAGGATTCCTTAATATTAATTATGATAGTTTCCTGACTTTTAAGAGTACTTATAGAAAAAATGCCTTTTACAATTGAAAAGACTTTACCGTTTTCAGAAGCAGATAATTTCGTATCTAGATCCGATACATGGGGATTAAGCCATAAAGATTTTTTGTTTCCTTCTCTAAAAGCTTTAACATCAAAATTGAAAATATCAAGATCATTTAATAAACTCTGCTGACGTCCGTTTATGATATGGGTATTGTTTCTTGTAACAATGGATATGTGATCAATCTCTTCTCTTGTCTTGCAATAGTTATTCAATATTTCATTAATGCGCTTAAGATTCTGATTTTTCTCATTCTCATCCTCAATATTATCATGCTCCAGCACATAAGTAGCAAGTTTATTGTCTCGGGAAACAATCATTGCAAAATCATCTAATTGCTCTAAGACTGTCTGAATATTTTTTGATGTCTGCTTTATAAGTTCTTTAGAACTTTGCCTCGAATGCTCCAACATGGAATTAGATATCATATAGAAAGTTGCCCAGACAACTATTGACACACATATTATAACAATAGCTGCAAAGGCTGCAATTAGCTTCCATGCGTTAAGAATTTTGCTTTTTTGGGAATGAAGCAATACCTTGTTAGGGCTAAAAAACATGTCCTGACCCCTCCATGTAAGCAGGCAACAACAAAAGAAATGAGAAATAGTTATTTTTATATATTTCTACATTTTCTCGCAAAATTCCTTCTTTTATGAGATTTTACATAACAGTAAACAATTTCAGCTAACTTCTAAACAGTACCTTCTCCCTATTAAAAAGAGAAATTGCTATTTTTAATGAAATAATGACATATATCGACGATGAAGTAAGTGCTATTGCAAGATAAGTATAGTTGATATTTACTCCCAGTACTGTCTTAAATGCAGATATTGTATTGAGTACCGGAACCACATACATATATAAAGGTATTTCATTAGGCTGCATAAAGATAGTTGCATAGCTGGGAATCATCGTAATTACTATAAGGAAGGATAAATAGGTTTGCGCTTCTCTAAAAGATTTTGCGTAAGTACTTAATGCAATTTGAATCCCTGCAAAGGTCATTCCCATTAAAATTGAGATTATTAGGATCATTAAGAGGGCAGTACCCGAAATACTAAATCCTGAAAACTGAGCGCCTGTTCCCAAAGTCATAGATTTTGGGTCAATAAAATATCCCAAAACCATTCCCAAAATTGAAGCAATAACTGAAACGAAGGAAAAAAGGGTTACTGTTAAGTATTTACCTATCAATATAGAAGATCTCTCCGCTTTAGTTGTAAGCAAAGGTTCAAAGGTATTTCTCTCCTTTTCTCCAGCCACCAAATCGGTAGCAGGTGCAATACCTCCTGCAGATATAAGAATTACAAGTAAAACCGGCAAAATCATCATTAACATACTCAAACCGGTTTTTTCATCATTGGCAACATTAGTCTCTTCAATCTTAACAGGCTTTAAAATTTTATCATCTATACCCATTTTTTCAAGTCTTTCAGCAGCAATCCTTTTATTAAACTCATTTATTGCCTTAGATATTATGCTTACGCTCCCTACTGATTTCGTCTGAGATTTATCGTATATAATTTCAATGACAAAAGGTTTCCCTTGTTCCAACTTCTCTTTATAATCCTTTTCAACATCGAGAACTATTCGCACTTCTGAATTGTTAATTGCCTCAATCGGATCTTCCACATCTATAAGGTTTATATTGGGAAAGGCTGCTATTATATCCCTTGTTATCAGCTCTCTTATCTCAGTTGTATTAGATTCTCTCGTTAAGGCAATTGTAACATTCTGCTCAATATCCTTTTGCATATTCCGAACACTTCCGCCAGCTAAAATACTTAACAGAGGAATTATAACCATGGGAACAATAATACTTGTGATTATTGTCTTTTTATCTCTAACTATATCCTTTGCCTCTTTTGAAAATACAATCCAAATATGCCTAAAATTCATTTTTGCCACCTACCAATTGAATAAATACATCTTCAAGACTTTCACAATTGTATTTGTTCTTTAGCTCTTCAACTTTACCTTTTTCAATAAGCTCTCCTTTATTTATAATAGCTATCCTGTCACAAAGCTTTTCCACTTCACTCATTGTATGGCTTGAAAATACTATGGTTTTCCCTTCTTCTTTACAAATTTTGATAAACTCATGTACATCTTTAATTGCACTCACATCAAGACCGGAAGTAGGCTCATCAAAAAGCATTATATCAGGGTCATGAATAATCGCTCTCGCAAAGGCTACCTTCTGCTTCATTCCCTTAGACAATTTGCCTGCCCTTCTCTTGATATATTCTTCCATGCCAAAAGCCCTTGCCATAGTTTTTATTCTATCGTTGATTTTATCCCTGGTCATATCATTGAGTAGGCCAAAGTAAGCTATATTTTCTTCACAGGTCAATCTATCATAAAGTCCGGTCTCTCCTCCAAAAAGGATACCTATTTTTGCTCGAACCTTCTCCGGTTGGGAAATAACATCAAACCCCGCCATTAATGCAGTTCCGCTTGTGGGTTTCAACATGGTTGCAAGCATCCTCAAGGTTGTAGTTTTACCTGCTCCGTTTTCACCCAATAAGCCGAATATCTCTCCCTTTTCCACTTCAAAACTCACATTATTAACAGCAGTAAAAGCACCAAATTGCTTAGTTAAATTTTCAACTTTTATCAATTTTACTGCACATCCCCTCAAAGTCCGTCCATTTTATTTCTTAACACCACAGATTCCTTACTTTTATATTAACATATTATATCTTATTTCTGGCACACATTCTATATAATGGTGACTTCACAAACCCTTTCCGGTTACTGTGGTATTAACCTTTGTCATTATTAAAAGAATTTACAATAGACTCTGCAAAAATCAAATCCTCTCTCGTAGTTATTTTTATATTGTTGTAAGTTCCCATAACCAGCTTTATTTTATTTCCCAATCTTTCGGCCAAAACAGTATCATCGGTTCCGATAAATCCATCCTTTTGCGCCTGTTTGTGGGAATCCATAATTATATCATACCTAAATGCCTGTGGAGTCTGAATAGACCAAAGCACACTTCTGTCTAAAGTTGAATGAACAAAATCTTCACTATCGGCTGATTTGATAGTATCTTTAACCGGAACGGCGACAGTAGCCACTCCGTATTGCTTAGCCGCCTCAATACAACGAGCAACACTATCCTCGTCAACAAAAGGTCTGGCACCGTCATGTATCAAGACAATATCCGAATTCTGTGATACTTCCTTTAGCCCGTTAAAGACAGACTCCTGTCTGGTTTCTCCGCCTGTTACAACACTCTTAATTTTCTTGTAATTATTTTCACCAATGATTTTCTCCTTACAATACAAGACATCATCACAATGTACAACTAAAACAATCTCATCAATGTAATTTAAAGCGTCGAATACATTTAAAGTTCTTGCCAGTATAGGAATTCCTCCCACATTAATATACTGCTTGTTAATATTCATATTCATCCTGGTTCCCTTTCCTGCTGCAACGACAACCAAGCTGACATAGCATTTATCTGTTCTTACCATATACCACACTCCAATAAAAATATATAAAATATAATATCATATTTGATATAGGGTTATTATAAACTTCCAAATGATTATTTCAAAATAATAAAAATATCCATGGCGCTATACCATAGATACTTATTGCTACTTTGTAATTGACTTGTTGGGTCTGCTTTAAAAGTAATTCAATTCCTTTACTCGTCATAAGCAACAAATGCAGCCAATCTATTATGTACATTTCATAAAATAATTCATGCCTAATTATTTAAGAAATTGTTTATTATTTCTTCAACTTCATTGGCACTCATATTTTTTGCCAGTACCAGTTCACTTACAAGAATCTGTTTAGCACTGCTGAGCATTTTTCTTTCGCCGGTGGACAGTCCTTTCTCTTTATCCCGTAACATTAAAGACTTTACAACATCAGCCACTTCATATATATTGCCGCTTTTAATCTTTACGAGATTTTCCCTATAACGTTTGTTCCAGTTACTATTTGAATGGATATTTTCACTCTTAAGAATAGAAAAAACCTTGTCAGCATCTTGCTCACTAATTACATCCCGAATACCTATTCCTTTAATATTCTTTGTGGGAATCATAACTTTCATATCTCCTATAGGTATTCTAACAACATAATAACTCTGCTTTCTTCCGAGTATTTCTTTTTCTTCAATAGACTCTATTATTCCGGCACCATGCATGGGATAAACAATCCTATCTCCCACACTGTACATATACTATCCCCCCATAACGCAAACCATCAATTTTCATATATTTATCCCGCCTTTATTACAATATTCCCGATAAATTTCAGAATCTTTAATACGAACTTTATATAAAACATGTATACAAATTATATAAAAAAGCTATAATCAGATTTCAAAATACTCAGAATATCCAAGCTCTCCATTTTAACTCTTTTATTTTCATTCAAACAGATTTGATTAAAAAACGCTGTAAAGAAAAATAATAAGATACTTTTAAACCTACGAAATAGCCTAATTAACACTCATATATTAAGTATACTACAATAAAAAAGTAAAGTCAAAATTTTTCATTTTAGCATGGTACTATATTTATGTCAATAGCGAATTGTGCAATTTCAAAATTTAAAATCCTCCTGATTTTCTACAAAATATAAATCAAAGACAAATAGAAGAAAAATGAGTCTCTACCTCTATTTTACATATTTACCCATTTCATTTATAATTGACAAAGATGCGTTTGTACAATTATAATATTATTAGCAAATAAATTTCTGCTTGATTTTATCAAATCTCTAAGGAGTGAACCATATTGAATGACATTATGGTAGATCAATTCCAATATACTGTAGCTGATCTTCTCGTAAGAAACAAAAGCATTTTGGATCAAATCACCAAATTCCAGGATTCAAACGGGCGTGTTAATCGTGGAATTATTAAGTCTGTTACCCAATGCGGTTGTATCAAGATTCACGCAGAGAAGCAGCCTATTGATATTGATTCCGATTTTGAACAAATTCGGAATAATATGAAGACGCATGTAGAAGGAAAGCTTTGCGAAAACTGCAGAGATATTATCGAAAAAGATATTGGAAGAACTCTCTTCTACCTGGCTTCAATATGCAACACTCTGGATCTTAATTTATATGATATAATTTTAAAAGAACTTGATAGAATTAAAATGCTTGGGAAATATAGCTTACGTTAAAATAGAAAATGCAATTATTTTCTTTTGTGTTACTGCTCAATTAACACTGTACTTAAGGGGCAATTCAAAACCAAGAGGCTTGAGGTTTTGGATTAAGCCCTTTTATTTATACTATCCCCTAAAATATATACTAAATTCTGCGTGCATCTAAGAACAGTTGCTCTTGTACTCGCCTTAGTCCTTCTTTTATTATCCTTGCTCTCGCTTCGCCAATTCCTTCAACTTCATCCAGTTCGCCAATTGTAGCGTTTATGATGCCTTGGAAATTATTGAACTTATCCACCAAATTCCTTATAACGTGCATAGGCACTCTTGGTATTTTACTAAGCAGTCTATACCCCCTTGGAAATATTGCAGTATCAAAAGTATTCACTTCAGTATTAAAACCTATAATCCTGCATATATTGGATATTTCCATAAGTTCATCAAAGGAAAGCTTTCTCAATTCTTCCCTCATTTGCTCAGCTGTAATACTGGAGTTTTCTTTCATGTAATCTTCTATAATAAGAAGTTCATCATTTTCTACATTTGATAGAAGTTCGTTTAGCTGCATAGTTAGTAGTCTAGCCTCTTTTCCCAGTTCACAGATATATCTTTCCATCTCTGCTGCAACTCTCATAACCATCTCTATTCTCTGGATTACATAAGCCACATCATCCAGAGTAACTATATCCTCAAATTCCAGCACACTCAAGTTTTTCATGGCATTGTCCATGACACTTCTATACTTTTCCAATGTATTTAAAGCTTGATTAGCCTTTGTCAAAATAGCCGAAGTATCTTTAAGAACATATTTCCTTGAACCTTTATATAAAGTAATAATATTTCTTCTCTGTGAAATGCAGATCACAAGTTCTCCTGTTTGTTTCGACACCCTATTTGCTGTTTTATGCCTTGTACCCGTTTCATCGGTATAAATTGAAGTATCCTGTGTCAACATTGCATTGGCATAAAGTATCTTTTTGAGGTCTTTAGATAATACTATGGCTCCATCCATCTTTGCCAACTCATAAAGATAAGCCTGAGAATATTCTTTATTTATAAAGAACCCACCGTCCACTAGATTTAAAACCTCTTGTGAGTCACCAACAACTATTAGAGCTCCCGTTCTTGCTTTCAAAATGCTTTCCAAGCCTTCCCTAAGGGGTGTTCCGGGAGCAACCATACGCAACACCTCAAGAAATTCCAAATCGTCATTCTTTTCCTTGCCCATTAATAGACCCTCCACAAATCATACTTTGTCTACAATAATCTCAGCATTTAAAACCTACAAAAGAATACCCAGAGCTTCAACAACATTTTCCACAGGTATTATATTTATTTCTTTCAGTTCTTTTATTTGCTTTATCCCTTTCATATTCCCTGCCGGAACAACACAGTTTTTAAATCCCATTCTTGCAGCTTCAATAACTCTCTTATCTATTTGATTTATTGCCCTAACCTCACCGGTCAATCCCACTTCACCTATAAGCACGGTGCTCATATCTATAGGTCTATTCCTAAAGCTAGAAGCAATTGCTCCTACAACTCCCAAATCACATGCAGGTTCGTCAAGTTTTAGACCTCCTACAACATTTACATAGGCATCATAGTTGTGAAGCTGCATGCCTACTCGTTTTTCCAGTACGGCCATAAGTAAAGTTATCCTGTTATAATCAATCCCCGTTGCCATTCTGCGCGGCATTCCAAAATTAGTTGGACACACAAGAGCCTGAATTTCTATAAGCATTGGTCTTGTGCCCTCAAGACTTGACACAATAACCGATCCGGGAACGTTTTCTTTTCTATCCGATATCATCAGCATTGAGGGATTTTCCACTTCAATTAGACCTACATCCTTCATTTCAAATATACCGATTTCATTGGTTGATCCAAATCTATTCTTTACAGCTCTTAAAATTCTATAACTTAAGTGGCGTTCTCCTTCAAAATACAAAACGGTATCAACCATATGCTCTAAAACCCGGGGACCGGCCAAAGCTCCTTCCTTGGTTACGTGTCCTACGATAAAAATTGCTATATTATTTGTTTTAGCAATTCTCATAAGGCCAGCCGTAATTTCTCTTACCTGGCTTACACTACCCGGTGCAGAGGAAAGCTCTTCATTAAACATCGTTTGTATTGAATCGACAACGATAAGTGCAGGCTTCTCTTGCTCACTTATGACTTGAATAGCCTTAAAGTTTGTTTCTGAAACCATCAATAGATTAGGATTTCTTACACCTAATCTATCGGCTCGAATTTTGATTTGCTTTATAGATTCTTCTCCCGATATATATACAATTTTGGAATCGGTCTTAATAGAATTACAAATTTGCAGTATTAACGTAGACTTTCCAATACCGGGATCACCGCCAACCAGCACAAGGGATCCTTTGACAATGCCTCCCCCCAATACTCGATCCATCTCGTTAATACCCGTCAAATATCGTTCTTCGTTCTCGATTTCAATATCATTAATATTAACAGGTTTCACATCAAAAAGTACACTTTTCTTTTTTAAGCCCATGGAGGAATCTTGTATTTCTTCAGTAAAGGTATTCCAACTATTGCATGAAGGACACTTTCCCAGCCATCCATTACTCTCGTATCCGCATTCTTGACATACAAAAATAGATTTATTTTTTGGCATTTATATCTCCTGTTTCTTAATTTATTTATTTTTAAAGACACCTGCTTCAATAAGCTTATCTAAAACCAAAACAAACATTGCATGAGACCATGTTAAGGGAATTACCCAACAAGGCTCCCCGGTATCTTTACTAACCTGCTCCGGCAACAATCCCAGCTTGGTACGGGATTTCACTGCCCAATCAAAATAGCTTTTTGCTTTTTCCAAGTTACCGACTTCAATATGATAGAGTGCAACCCACAGGGTTGTTAGTACCCACGGATTTCCTCCTACATAGTTATCATTTTCGTATCTTTTTATGCCTCCCACAGGATGGGCAGTAAGGACCCTTTCAATAGCTTCAACAGTATCCGCAACTCTCTTATCTTTAACATCAAATACCCCAAAGGGAATTGCCACACCCAATAAACTTACATCAACAGTCCAATCTTCTAAAGTAACATCCCTCCGGTATCCTTTTGGATTCACCTCAATCACAGTAGTATAAGGTGAATGTTCACTTCCCCAAGGATTAAGCTTGGTCCTCACACTTCGGATAAACCTTCCGGCTTCATCCTTCCATAAATTTACCTCCATTGCCTTTTTAATATCTTGGGCAACTTTGTACCAGTCTGCAGCAGCTTCCCGGTGGGTATTTAAAATCTCAGCAATCTTTCCCCCTGCCATGATCCCGCCATATACTGCTGCACATGAGTAGGTATGCTCTCCTACCCGCTCTTCCCATAGATCATAACTAGGCTTTGGAAGTCCTGTCTCATTATCTATAAAACTTATAAGAAACTCTACGCCTTTTTCGACAGTCTTCCACATACCTTCAAGGAATTTTAAGTCCTTTGTAACTTCATAATGCTTTAAAACACCCCATATAAGGGTACCGGTTTCATCAATTTGCATCCCCCATGAAGGAGCAAGATTCCCATCCATATAATATCTTTGATGCCATGAACCGTCATCATCCTGAGTATTCATTGCCCAATTGTAAAACTTATCTACAGCCTCGGTAAGTCCTGCTGCATCTAAGGCACTGGTAATAAAAGCTGCGTCCCTTCCCCAGCAATAAGCATATCTTCCACACTTGCTAAAGCCCTCATCCATCTCAGCTGAGGCCAAAAGTCCGCCGGTCTGTTCATCGGACATAAGCTTAAAAACCAAAAGCGACCTTTTGTACAAGCTGTCAATTACATCATCACCGGTACTTACCTGTTTGGCTTTACTTAAGAAATGGTACCAATAATTTTTGGTTTTCTCATATTGCTCATCTATATTTAATGCCTTGCATTTTCTATTTAAATTTTTAACTCCTTTAAGGGTATGGGAAGCACATAGGAACAGATTAAAACTCTTTTTTTCACCGGGTTTAAGAGTTCCTATCTTCCATGACACAGCTCCGTCTGGCATCATTCCAATGCTGTCAAAACCATTTAACTCTGTATACCTTGCTGAATCCATAGCATTATTCCCCAATTGAAATTGAAATACTTCAATATCGGAGGAAATAGAAATGTAATAATTATGTCTATAATGAATCAGCGAGTCGGTATCGAAGTCAAACAAGATACTGCTTAAATCAGGGGTAGTTGTAATCATCGATGAATATTGAATAAATCCCAATTCCAACTCTTCCGAGCCTATATTTTCAACTTCATATCGCCTTATATAAACATCTTCATCGGGCAAAACATAATCCAGTTGTTCAATATAGAGTCCTCTACCGCTATCTCTAAAACTTGTCTTCAGTATATTGGTATCTTCAATATAGAACTGTTCCCTCTGCCAATTGTCCTCGCCAAACCATGATGTACTATTTTTATAGCGGGTATCAAAAATACCGGTTACAAAGCGATCAATGTGTTGAGGATAATCAATATGGGGCCAGAACAGCCTCTCCAATTCGCCTTTTTTATTTAGGCATACAAGCATACGTGAGTTTCCAATAATTGCGTCGTTAAAGTAGGTCTTCATCATCAAATCTACCCCCGTTGTGTTGTAATAAATACCCAAAAATATTGCTTATTGATTATTGAAATTGAATTAACGGCTTATAAAGCCTGTGAACCGCTATAATAAACAGAGGAACTTTTTATATTGAAAACAAAAATTGATTACTTTAATATGAACAATATGCCTTTGTTCAGTTAAATAATCCCATAAGATGATTTTTAATGCATTTTATATAATTTCATATTTTTCTATATCATTATAACATATTTTATTATTTTTCATCATAAATATTTTTCCTTATTATGTGCAAAATAAACTTCAGAACTACAATTTTGTGAAAAGAAAGTAAAGCAAATATTAGTTTATTTTCAGAACTGGCCAATAAAAATTTTATTTCATGTGGAGGAATCAAATGTTATCACTACTGAGTAATGTAGTATATTATACTACACAATTGATACAGGTGATAATTTTTATAGTAGGGTGCTACTTTTTCAGCATCTCCATTTTCGGATGGATTAAGCAAAAAGAAACAGATGCCAAAAGTTATGCTCCCCAAAAGAAATTTGCTTTAATTATTGCCGCCCATAATGAGGAAAAGGTTATCGGACATGTAATTGAAAGCCTCAATAAGCAGAACTATCCTAAAGAACTTTATGACATTTATGTTATAGCTGACAATTGTACCGATAATACTGCCCAAATAGCTGCAAATCATGGTGCATTGGTATATACAAGAGTCAATAATGAATTGAGAGGCAAAGGATATGCTTTAGAATGGATGTTTTCCAAAATATTTTCCATGCAAAAAGAATATGATGCAGTAAGTGTTTTTGATGCCGATAATTTAGTATCTTCAAATTATCTTATGGAAATGAATGCAAAACTGTGTGAAGGCCACAAAGTAATTCAGGGCTATATTGACAGTAAAAATCCTTATGATTCCTGGATAACCTGCTCTTACTCAATTGCATTCTGGCTTTCAAACAGGATATTCCAGCTTCCTAGATACAATCTCGGATTAAGCTGCAGTTTATGTGGAACAGGCTTTTGTGTGGATATGGATATTCTGAAGCAAATCGGCTGGGGCGCAACATGCCTGACAGAGGATTTGGAATTTACAATGAAACTTGCCCTTAATAACTTAAAGGTAGCCTGGGCACATAATGCTGTAGTATATGACGAAAAACCCCTTACACTAAAGCAATCATGGAATCAACGTATACGTTGGATGCAAGGTCACGCGGATTGTGCAAGCCGTTTTTTGCTTCCGCTTTTTAAAAAAGCTTTTAAGGATGGTGATTTAATATCCTTTGATAATGCAATATACTTATTCCAGCCCATAAGATTTATTTTTGTGGGCTTAACAACAATTATGATGTGGATTCAAACTGTATTCCCCCAGTCCCCTTTTTATAGTTTGAGCTATGTGTTTCCGGTAGGGGTATGGTATGTATTCTCAGCATTGCAGTTTTTCTATGGTCCCTTTATTCTACTTATTGAAAAGAAATTCTCTCCCAAATTATTGTTTGCTTTTATAATATATCCTATTTACTGTTTAACATGGATTCCTATTACCATACAAGGCTTTCTAAGGAAAAATAATAAAGACTGGATGCACACCCATCATTCCAGAGAAATCAGTATTAGTGACCTGGAAAAAGCATAAAAAAGTTTTGGGGCATAGAGCCCCTCTGCTCTTCCCTTTCCCTTGCCTAAAAACAGGCGCCTGATTGCCTTAAGTAAATTTTACGGTTTTCTAAGAGATTTGAATATATCAACAAATTGGTAACCGCATCTTGCCAACTCTCCCAACACTTTATCAATACCTTCATCGGTTGTATACCAGTTTTCACTACTTATTCCCTGTGTATCAACAGGACAAACGGTAAACTCCGTTTGAGGGTAAAGCAATTGATAGTACATTAAACAGCGCCGTGCATGAAATGCCTGGCAGCAGATGATAGCCTTTTTAACGTTGATTTTAAGCCGGTCAGTTACTTTTTTACTATAAATAGCATTTTGATATGTATTGGTGGCTTTATCTTCTTTTAAAATTGAATTTTCGCTCACACCATTTTTTATAAGTACATCTCTTAAGAATTCCCATTCGGTAGTATATTGTCCATTATATATATCTGCTTTTGACATAGGCCCGGTAAAACTTCCAATCTTAATACTGTATTTGCCTGAAGGAAGAATAAGATGAGAATAGTTTTCTTTCCAAAGAATTGCTGCCTTCTCTGCCATCTCAGGATGTGAACTGCCGGGAACAAAAATAACATCTGCCTTTTGAGGCTCATCATTTATAAATATAAACTTTGTGATATCTTCTATAAATTTCATTAAAATGTTCTCCTTTAAATAAGGTAATAGACGCAATTTTATAATAATTATAAACCTATAAATATTTTTAAAATATTATGTATAGTATGTATTTTTCAATATTCTCATATCGTTTTTGATGCTAAATGTCTAAATTATTGCAAACAGCGGTTTCTTCCTTCACCAGTTGAGCCAACACAGGAAAATCACAGTTATATGAGGTATCTGTAATAAGGTTGGGTATTTTAAGTAAAAACTCACTACCCATACCAATTTGACTTTTAACTTTTATTTCACCGTTCAATAGCTCAGCCAGTTTTTTGGAAATCGATAATCCTAGGCCTGTTCCTCCATATTTTTCTGCTATTGAAGCATCCCCCTGCTGGAATTCATCAAATATTATCGCCTGCTGTTCCGGTGTAATGCCAATTCCAGTGTCCTTAACCATAAATATAGCCATTTCAGGATTATATTCATCTTTAAAAATTTTAACTTCTATTGAACCGTATTCAGTAAATTTAATTGCATTTGAAACGAGATTCCTTAAAATATGTGAAATTTTATGAATATCACCTCGAAGTTTACTGTTTACCAAATCCTCTACCGAGAAATCCAGCTGTTTTTCCTTTGCCATACCTTCAAACATTTGTTTGATTTCATTAATTAAAACTCCAGATTCAATTTCCTGTATATTAACAGACATCTTGCCTTCCTCTATCTTTGAGAGATCTAAAATATCATTTATCAAGTTTAACAACTCTTGACCTGCTTTATTTATTATTGCAATTTTCTCCCTATCGCTGTCTATAAGCTTACCCTTTGCTTTGTTTAATAATAGTCTGGAAAGAAGGATTATTGAGTTTAATGGCGTCTTTAGCTCGTGGGACATATTCGCTAGAAATTGCGACTTATATCTGTTTGTTGTTTCAAGCTCCATTGTCCTTTTCTCCAATTCTTTGCTAGTTTCCTCCAGCTGTTTGTTCTTTATATTTAAAATTCGAGCCTGTTCCTCCATCTGCTTTTGCTGTTGCTCAAGCTGCTTATTGGTCTTTTGCAGTTCCTCTGCCTGCCGCTGCAAAAGCTCTTGCTGCTGCTGAAGCTTAATATTTGTTGCCTTAAGTTCTTCAGCTGATTTGTAAGCTTCTTTAGTTGCCTTTTCAGAAATATTAAGTAGGTCTACAACTTTTTGAGTTTGGATTGCAGAATACAAATTAGCTGCTATGATTTTGCTGCACTCATTCAAAACCTCCAATTTTGCTCTATCAAAACATTCAAAAGAAGCTAACGACATAACCCCATACAGTTCGTTTTCATAAATGAGGGGCAGTGTATACGTATTTAGCGGTGCTTCATCAGCTATGCCTGTAGATATGTAACTTTCAACCTTATTTATATTGTTCAGTAATATTGGCTTTTTCTGAAGTGCAACCTGACCTATTATTCCTTCTCCAACAGCTATTTTTTCATAGAGCTTGTCTAGTTGAGTAAAAGCATAAGCGCAAGTCATACATAACATATTAGTCTTACTGTCAAATAGATACAATAATCCTTTTCCTGCGCATACAACATCCGCAGTATAATTTAAGGCTTTTTGGGCTAATTCGTCTATTGATTTGCATCCGGAAAGTTCCTGACCTAATTTGCTTTGAGTATCTTTTACCCAGAACATATCTTTGAGCTTACTAACCAACACATTGTAATTGTTAGTCATATCCACTATTTCATTTCTACCTGATATTTGTACCAAAGCCAAATTGCCTGTGCTTGTACTTTCATCCATAGCTTTTTTCAGAGTATTGATAGGTTCTAGAATACTTTTGGTTATCATAATAAAGAATAAAATAGATATAAGACATGAAATTGATATTACAATTTTAAGGGTATTTTTTTGATTTTCGGCTATCCGTTTAGCCTGCTCGCAAAGTTTGTCAGCATTATCTCTTGAATTCTGCCCAATTCTTATAAGTATATATTCCAACTGTTTCACATACTCGGGTGTGTTTTCCAGTATCATCCCGGATGCCTGATCTATCTCTCCTTGTAATATAAGCTCTTCTGCATCTTTTCTTTCTGAACTCCACTTATAGAAAATCTCTTTTGCTTGATTACCTAAATTCAATGATTCATCTATTGTAGTACTCCTATTGATTTCTTCAAAATTATATATGATCCTTTTGTCTATATTTTCAATATCATTTATTATATTTTGTAATTGCCCTTTATCTTTTATTATTAATAACTGATTCAATTCTTTTTCCATTTTAATTATATCTGCTCTTGCCTCAATAGCTGCATTTGATACTTGCAAGCTGTGAATGTACATACATTCGGTTATATCGCAGATATGCATCATTTTCGCAATTGCAAATACACCGGAACATATGAAAGTGATAATCCATATAAGGAGAATAGCTGTAAGTCTTTTTCTTATACTTACATTCACTAAAATATTCATTTTTGCCCCCTTAAATTAACTATATATTTCTTGCATCCATTATTCAAAACTTTGAGAAATAAGCTAAAAACTGAGCTGTATATGTTTATAGATTGCTAACAACTTTGAAACATTAAAGTGCCATCAAAAATATATATCAGAAAATTCAATATTGATTTTCTTTATAACATTGCTTTCATCTTGAATAGAAGAATTTTCAACCGATGAGTATTTTTCATCACAATCTATATCTCCCACAGGAAGGTCTACAATAAATTCACTTCCGCATTGGTATTTACTTATTACCTTTATTTTTCCGCCATGCATTTCGGCAAGAGCTTTCACAAGACTTAGGCCAATCCCACTTCCTTCGTTTTTCCTGGTTAACAGATTATCTACCTGCTTAAACCTTTCAAAAATGGTTTCCAGCATATCCTCATGTATTCCTATCCCAGTGTCCTTCACAATAATTCTCACATAAGTCCGAAAATCTTCTATATTTACGAAAATCATTCCTCCTTTAGGGGTAAATTTTACTGCGTTTGAAAGGAGATTTAATATAATTCGCTCTATAGCATCAAGGTCACACATTATAAATTTTTCCTCAACATCGGTGTCAAATATTATAGTTATTCCTTTAGCTTTTATATACTCTACCACCGACATGGTAATTTTCTCGACAACCTGCACAATATTACATTTTGTATAGACAAGCTTAAAATTACTTGAGTCTATTTTTGTTATGTCAATCAAATTATTTACCAGTCTAAGTAGTCTATAACAATTTTGTGTTTGTATATCTATTTGCTTCTTAAGCTTAGTTTTATCTATAGAATCGGAACTGTTTAAATAGTAATTTATCAACTGGGTTGAACATAATAAAATATTTAAAGGAGTCCTTAACTCATGGGTAATATTTGCGAGAAACATTATTTTTGCATCGTTAGCCGCCACTGCTTCTTCTTTAGCTTTTTTCAACTCCTTTGCCTGCCTTTTTAATGCTTCTGTCTGCATGAAAAGTTCTTTTGTCTGTTCTTTTATTTTATTTTCAAGAAGGATATTCAAATTTCGTTCTTTTTCAATTAATTTCAAATATACATTTATTCTATTAATCAATTGGTATTCATCAATTGGCTTTGTAATATAATCTACAGCTCCAATTTCGAAGCCCCTTTTTTTGAATTCTTCAGATATATAAGCAGCAGTTAGAAATACAATGGGTATATGCTTAGTTTTTTCATTTTTCTTTATGTATGAAGCAACTTCAAAACCATCCATCCCTTCCATTTGTATGTCAAGTAGAATCAAATCCACCGATTGTTTGCATAATATCTTCAATGCCCCTTCTCCGCAATTAGCTTCAAGAACTTCTGCATTGATATATTCATTGATAAGCAATTTAAGTGCAATTAAGTTATTTGGATTATCATCTACAATCAATATACTGAAAGGTATATCTGCGGCCAACTTTATGCACCCCTGCAATTGTATTCGTTTACATATATTTTTTACTACAAATTCTACGCTATTACAAGGTACTATTTTACATAAAAGAATTACTTTAGTTTTCATATCAATCTTTTTGTAGATTTTTTAATAAAATTAGATTATCTAAAAATCTTTCAATCTATATATAATACTCTATTTCTTTAATAAGACTCCATTTCACAACAGAGTTATATACACAGCCAAAAATTTATATCAAAAAAATACATATTTACTCAACATAAACTCTATAAAACAAAAAACCAAATTTATATTGTATATAAATTTTGGTTTTTTTATGATAATATAGTAATACTAACCGAATTAAAATATCTACTTTTGCTGTATATAAAGTACAGTTGGTAAAATACCAAAAAGGAGAGAATACGATGAAATTAAAAAAAAGAATGCTGAGTTTGGTTATAACTACTGCAATGATAGTTGGATTTATAACAGGAGCAGCAGCTAGTTCAGGTATAATTAAAATTACAGCCGAAATCAACCCGAATATCAATTACAACTTAAACGGAAAAAAATTTGTTCCAAAAGATATGGACGGAAGTGAAATGAACACAATTATTTATAATGGCCGTTCCTATGTCCCGTTGAGAGCTATAGCAGAGGCCTTAAATGTCTACGTAGATTGGGATGCTCCAACTAGTACAATTATTTTGAGCAAAAATAAAGTCAGCAATAAATTAGAAAAAGAGTATAGCGAAGAAATAACGTTCTTACATTTTAATCACGATGAAGCTATTCTCCTTGCTGAAAATTTTATGGAAAGTCATCCGGGAGTTATGGTCAATGTAGAATGTATAGCAGATACTAATGGTGCTTATCAGACTTATTTAACCCATGAAATTAGATCAGGCTCATTAAATGCAGATATTATTGCCTTAGATGCCTCTTTTGTAAAGAGATACATAGATCTTCCAAGTTCTTTCGAAGACTTGTCTTCTGCACCATATAACGCAGAGTTACTTAATGGAAAATTAGTACCGTATACCATTGATGTCGGAAGAAGCAGCGATGGAAAAATAAGAGCTCTGTCCCATCATTCCACCCCTACCGGAATAGGTTACAAGAGAGAGCTTGCAAAGGCATATTTGGGAACAGATAATCCCGATGATATATCAAAAATGTTCGCATCATCAGAAAAAATACTAGAGACAGCCAGAAAGATAAAAGAAAAAAGTTCGGGAAAAGTAAAGCTGTTTCCAAATCTATGGGAGCTGTTGAGAATATATATAGGAAGCCGCAGTACAGGATGGGTTAAAAACGGAGAGCTTTTTATAGACCCTAAGATTGATGAATTTATGGATCTTGCAAAAAAATTGCAGGCTGAAGGCCTTGTTGGAAATCTTGATCCTTGGACACCTGAATGGGCTTTTGCTATACAAGATAACGAACATTTTGCATGGGCTATGCCAACATGGGGAGTTCCATGGATAATTGATGTAAATCAAGATGAGCAATACAAAAACAAGGGTGACTGGGGCATCGCACTACCTGAATTTCCTACTTTCTGGGGAGGAACATGGATGGGAATATACAGCGGAAGCTCTAAAAAAGAACTGGCATGGGAATTTATAAAGTATATTACAGCTGACACCGAAAATTCCAAACGCCTAGCAAGCTTATCCGGAGATTTTTCAAGCAATATGGAAGCAATTAGTCAATTAGCAGAAGATAGCAATTTCATTTCTCCAACTATTAATCAAAATCTATATAGTTTGTATAAGCCGGTATTAGGCAAAATAAACGGTAAACTCATGACTGGGTTCGATGATTATATAATGTTTGACTTTATCGAATATGCATTATATCCATATGCTAACGGGAAAGTAAGTAAAGACAAGGCTATTAAAGATTTTAAGGAAGCCATTTATAGAGATATCGGTACACCGAACTCTAAAGATATACAATTTAGTTGGTAAGACTAATGATGGGGCTGTTGCACTAAGAAAATTAGTGTAACAGCCCCTATTTTGAAAACTCACCATTAATAGGTAATCTTTTTAGAATTGACTTGACCCCAAAAAAAATAAAAAAGCTGAATGGCTAACTGATCACGCCGAATATTATTATCTTTCCGATAATGGCCGGAGAATAATTTTTACTGATGCCGTAATAGAAAGTCCCAAAAGAAATATCTATATACTCGATACACTTACAAAAGAGGAACTTGCACAATTTCCATTTAACCTTATCTGAAATTACGTATTCCGGCGTATCTGACAGCATTTCATAATTATTATCTGAACAGCATAACGGTATATCTCGAAAAAGTGAATTCCAGTTTTATTATCTGATACTAAGAGATAGTTGATAGTTATAGCTATTGGATCAGTTTTTTGACTTACTCTCTACTTTAATACATATATTCTGATAAAACCTTTATAACCATATTTATGGCTAAGTTTAGTTTTTCATGATCCAAGCGTGTTATAGAATTAAATTTCTTATGATCATTTTTAAAGTCTTCTTCAGTGTAAATTTTCCCATCTTCAATATTAATTATCCATGGTATTGGTAGTTGGCCAATGGAAAGTGGTGGAATGCCAGCTTTTGCAAAAGAATAATAATCACTTCTTGGTGCTTTAATAACGTTTATTTTGCCACTATTAATAAATTCCTTAAACAATTCAGTTGCAGCATTTTCTCTACCATCAATTGTTGCTATTATAAGGTTACTTTCTCCTTCCTCACCAATGTAATCAAGATTTATATTTGCTACAATATTCTGCTTATCGCTATCAGACAGCTTGCTTACATAATATCGAGATCCCTTAAGCCCTGCTTCTTCTCCACCAAAAAGTATAAAACGTATATTAATTGAAAGTGGAATATCTGAGAAAAGTCTAGCGGTTTCCATTAATACAGAAACCCCAGTTGCATTATCGATTAATCCCAACCTAATACTATCGTAGTGAGCACTTATAACAATTACATCACTATTATTTTTATTTGATTTTTTTCAGCTATAAGGTTTTGACTTTCCCCATCCTTATCTTCTTCCGGAACGTCTGTATTCCAGAAATTACTATCATTAAAGGCCTCTTCTTCAAAGTCAAATGGAAAAGTCTGAATATGAGTCATATAGCCATATGAATCAAGAACACCTTTTAGATATGCACAAGCACGCTTTTCACCATCTGACCCCATCGGACGCTCATATGAAGCTAAAGAAGTCATGATATTGAGCATATTATCAATATTGGGTTCTAGTTTAAATGGTGTTGCAGGAGTATTAAATGGCGTTGGTGTAGCTAATTTCATATTTGATTTTTCATCTTCGACATTCCCTGCATTTTCACATGCTATAAATAAAAATAAAATTATTATAGTTGAAACAATCAATTTCAAAGTATTTTTGCTTTTTTCCCTAGTTCCTAACATATCTTTTCCTCCTGTATCCTTGTTTGGGTCTTGCTATGATTTTTCCAATTGTTAAATATTAATTGAATGGCATTGAGTATTGTAACCTACCCCCCATAAAGTACCATTACTTTTTTAATAGTTACCCAAGTATTCATTTGCTTGTATTTCTCTTGAATCATATAGATAACCTATATTATCTTGCAAAATTATATAGTTTTTTAATAATATATAACATTTTAACACTGGTTTTACAATTGTCTCCAATATAAAATTGCTGAATTATAGCAATACCTCTTAATTGTTGATTTGATGTAACTCTTTCCCTTTCTGCGACATACTGATTTTAAGTTTAGCATTTTTATAAGCCTGTATATCCTCTTGTCGTTTACGTAGAAATCGTTCTCACGGTTCAACTTGATTGTTATCTGCCTATATCCAAGAATACCGTTTCTATCTTCGTATGCCTACCTTCTATTTCGTTGAGTTTTCTTTAAGAAATCCGGCTACATTTGCTTTCTAGGATTTTCAGCTTCAAGTAGTTTGCTTTGTTCCTTTAGCTTCTCCAGTTCAGATATTTCTCTATGTTTTTTCTCTTTCCAGGTCTATTCTGCAGGGTTTCAACACCGCCACTTTCATATTTGTTTGTCTATGCATAAACCTTCTTATAGGATACTTGGTATTTCTGAGCTGTCTCAGAATAGTTGTTTTGATGTTCAATACAGTATCTAACTATTTCATCTTTTTCATTACAAGTGTTTTTCTGCTAATAGTCATATTTGACCTTCCTCCTGTTTCAGAAGCTTTTAATTTCTCATGACTTTTATACTTCATAGTCCAATTACGTAGTTGGCAAGTTGATCTAATACCATATTTCTACAAATGTCTAAAAGAGATCCAACACCAGTGAAATAGTCTTATACAGCCATTATTTTTAATGTAGAAGAGTATGAGGAATTTTTAGAAGTTGTACTTAAAACATCAATACCTAACGCTTGATAATTGTAAATCCATTGTCTTAAAGAGCTTCTAGTAATTCCAATCATAGTAACTGTAGAGTTAATCGAAGCTTTTCCTTCAATACAGCTTAGAACATATTTTAGTTTTTCATAAGTTGAATATTTGCCTTTTCGTCCCATAAAAATATGCTCCTCCCTACAGTAAACAGTTTTAATTTTTTCACTGTCTACCATAAGGGGAGCATATCAACATACCATGATTGCTATATTCCTTTGGAATGGAGCAGACCATCAAATCCTGCTTCGATCAAAACCTAAATACCGTTTACCTTGAAAGGTAAGTCTGCCAAAATCATTTTCCGCCAACATTCCATACTCCTTACCGTCCACTTTGAATTCCAAACGATCTCCGCTTTCCACTTCAAAGGTAACATAATATGTAGTAGATGAAGATACATGATGCCCCACATTATCTGTTCCTGTAGTACGGTGATGTGTTCTTACATCTGCCCGTTTTGCCACCGCCGTTGCTTCAACGGTTAAGACAGGAGAGTTATTATTCTTTTGCCATTGGCTTACCCCCCGTACTGCACTCACAATAATTGAACCAATTACAAATACAAACCCCAAGAATATTATCACCGGCACGATAGTAAACATAAAATCAAACATGCCGCCAAAAGGTGAAAATTCCATTTGATTTATGACCTCCATAAAAAATAATCTATTTTTATTATATCATATTTTCGTTTAAACCATTGCAAAATCTTTTCGGCTTTCAATGGTAAATAACCTTTAATTATTTATTATATATCCATTCCTTGTTCAAAAAACTTAGCACATTCTTTGCCAAAAGCTCATGGCCCTTAACACTTGGATGGATTCTATCTTCCTGCCATAATTCGCTTTTATTTTCGTTTTTCTCGACTAAAGAAGGCATAACAGGTACATCCAATTCCTTCCCAATTTCTTCATAAATGACCGCAAAGCTCTTTACATAATCCGCATCCTTTAAATAAAAAACTGTCGGTAAATCCATAGCCATTAGAACAACTTTAATTTCCCTGTCTTGAATTTTCTTTACTATTGCTTTTATATTATCTTTTATTACTCCGACATCGGTCTTTGCAAATGCATCATTTGCTCCAACTTCAAGAAAGACCATATAAACATCATCGGTCAAAACACTATCTAAACGCGATAACACATCTGTTGTGGTGTCACCGCTAACACCTTCATTTTTAGCTTTAAAAGGAATATTGTTCTCCGTCCAGTATTCATTTATAAGATAAGGAAAAGCTTGATTACTTTCAACACCATATCCAGCTGTTATCGAGTCTCCAAGAAAAACAATTGTTTTTTTTGTGTAAAAGGTGCAGTTAAAAGGCAGAATTTGCTCAACCATTCCCTTGAATTTTATAAATGTATAGCCCGATACTGCCAATATTAAAACTACTAATATTAAAATTATAGATTTCCTCATTGAATTATTCCTCTATCTTTGTAAAAATAATTTTTTAACCTACTCAAACTATAGCAAACATATTGTACAAAAACAATATATATGTTACAATTCCTCCTATATACACGTTTTTATCACACAAAATAAGCTAGCTTTATTTTATTAAACATTTAGAATTTTCTCATCATAAGTTTCAGCATGTTCTAACAAAAACACTATAGACTCATTTTCATTATTATTGAATTATCAAGAGTAAAAGATATCCTGCAAAAAGAGGGAATACATTAATGGAAAATAAGAAATTAGCAAAAATATTAACAATAATCCCTACTACTGAGTTAATAGTAATCCACATAGTGAACAAATTATTCTCCGGAGCAATGAAAACATTCTTATTTGATATTGGAATTATTCTACTATCGATTTTTATTATATTTATAAAAGAGTCTGGAAAAATAAAAGGAAAATTGATAGTTTTCACTGTGCTATCAATTGTCATCCCGGTTCTATTTATTTTTAATTTACCGGCTACTACTTACGAAGGTGGAAAAGCTATTGTTCGAAATGAAATAAATAGTGATGATGTCACCTTTATTCCTAAAAAGTACATATCAATACCGATTACACCTCGCAATTCATTGTTTATTAAAGATTATTACTACTATTATGCAGTTGAAGTTTCAGGAGAAAAGTTATTTTATATGGTAGATCCGGCTGATGGAAGTGTGCAGAAACTCGAACGAGACTACTTTTGGTGGGACCCTTAAGTATTCAATCAAATGAATTTCTCCATACTAATGCACCATAGGAACAAGCATATATTGCACTTGTTCCTATGGGTGATTTCAAAACTTGATATTAATTTGAATTATAATCATGATAGCACTCTTTATACTTGTTAACTTTGAAAAAAGTAACAAGTTATATTTAAACATTTTCGCATCAATAACATTTTTCTGAATAACAAAGTACCATTCAAATAGCGTTAGAGTTGTATCTAAATAAAAATGTCCTTCTATGTTTTGAGGAAATAAGCTTGTAAAAAAGGATTAATAACAAAAATATATTTTCTCTAAAAAAATTTACAACTGAAAATTACGATTATAAAGTTTTCTTACTCTTTAACGACTTTATTGTTTTTTATTTACTTTATTTTAAAAAAACTCTATAATACATATAGGATTATAATATAGTCAAACATATTTTCATTTCTATCATTGACTAAATCAAATATTATAAGAAAAGGTGCCTTCTATGGAGAAAAAGATTAATGTCATCGAAAGAATGGTCAATAACATCGAGAAAGTTATTGTAGGTAAAAGGGACATTATCGAATTATTGTGTCTCGCACTTCTTTGTGACGGTCATGTGTTAATTGAAGATGTACCGGGTACGGGAAAAACCACTTTGGCATTGGCTTTATCCAAAACAATCGGCGGAAAGTTTAAAAGAATATCTTGCACACCGGATGTTATGCCTTCCGATATTACAGGCTTCTCTATGTTCAATCCTAAAACCAATGAATTTGAATTTAGAGAAGGTGCTATCATGGCAAATATTTTCTTAGCCGACGAAATTAACAGGACACCGCCAAAGACACAATCGGGTTTGTTAGAAGCCATGGAAGAAAAGAAAGTTACCGTTGACGGCAAACTTTACCCTTTACCTAAGCCTTTTATGGTTATAGCCACTCAAAATCCGATAGAGCATTTAGGAACTTATCCTTTACCTGAAGCCCAGCTAGACCGCTTTATTATGAAGATATCTTTAGGTTACCCGAATGAAGAAGAGGAACTAGGAATATTAAGCATTTACGGGCAGGAAACTCCCCTTGAGCATCTAGAGGCTGTAGTTACACTAGAGGAAATTCTTGAAGTACAGGAAGAAATACTTAATGTAAAAATAAGCGAAAAAGTAGCTCAATATATTATTAAAATAGCACAAGAATCAAGAAGGAGTAATCAAATCCAGCTAGGAATCAGCCCCAGGGGTACTTTAGCCATTGCAAGGGCGGCTAGAGCATGGGCCTATTACCAAAATAGAGATTTTGTAACACCGGACGATATTAAAAAGGTATTAATGCCCATTGTAAGACACCGAATAATCCCAAGGGCTGAAGCAAAGTATGAAAATATCTGTGTGGAAGATATTTTAAATGAACTTCTAAAAAAGATAACAGTACCTGAATAGAACGGCGAAGTAAAGGAAAGGCTGTGTTCAAATTGCTAAAAAATAAAATCATATATCTATGTTTTTTAGTCTTTACAATTGTATTAGGGATATATAAAGACGGTTATATATCTACAATACTCTTTTACACTGCGCTACTATTACCCGTTGTATCTCTTTCGTTAATACTATTCACTATGTCATCTTTCAGGCTGCTTGAAAACGTAGATCAGCGTATTGTAGTAAAAGGTGATGTCATAACTTATACTTATGAGATAAGTAATCATACAAAACTGTTGTTTTGTCCAATGACTATTAAATTTACCGACAGCAAAGTGCTTTTCAAAGATACTATACTAGATGAGGAAGATGAATTCATATTATATCCCGATGAAGTAAAAAAAGCAGTTAAAAAGGTTGACTGCCGATATAGAGGAAGTTATTACATAGGTATTCAATCAATAAGTATAAGGGATTTTTTTAATTTATTTACAATAAAATTTAAGTCCATAGAAAACCCAAAAATCTTGGTTTATCCCAAAATACGCGAACTGGTGCAAGATAATAAATCCACTTCTTTAATTGAATCCACCGAAAGTATTGTAAGCAAAACAAATAAAGACCCCAGCATTTTTTCCAATGTACGGGATTACCAATCGGGCGATCCATTAAAAACAATTCATTGGAAATTGAGTGCAAAACAAGGCAAACTTTTAGTTAAAGAAAATGAAGGCAATATTAATAGCCGTACAAAAATAATCATAAACTACGACAGTTTGCCCTTTAGCTTTGAATATAATGTAGTTATGCAAGATTATATTATCGAGTGTGTAGTTGCAACTATAAAATACTTGTTAGAAAACAATACTCCCACCTATCTTTCCTACTACAAACATGACATGCAATACATTTCAGGAAGCAATAACAACGATTTCGGACAATTTTACAAAGCCTTGGCCAATATGATGTTTTCAGGCAGAGAGTTCATCAATATACTGAAAAAAGAGCTAAGCAGTTTCAGTCAATATGCAAACATAATGATTTTTACTCCCTACATAACCAAAGAATTAAGCGAATATATTATTTTAAACCGTACACGGATACCGGACATAAATGTGTACATAATTAATGAGAATAAATGCGAAGTAGGCAGCAGTTTAATTGCTCAAGACAAACAGCCTTTAGTGGACTTATTGTCCAATAACATAAAAATTTATAAAATCAGTTATGAAAACGAGCTTTGCAGATTGGAAGTGGCATAAATGTTTGCAGAATTCATATATGGCTTAGGATGGATTTTTTTACTATCCGCTATTTTCGGATACGATGTTTCCCTCATAAATAATTTAATTATTTCTCTTTTTAGTTATTTTTTAACCAATATCCTGTTTGGTAATAAGAAAAGAATTTTTATTTCACTTACAACTTTATCCCTACTGTCCATCGGCGGATTCTTTGCAGTTTACTTATTAGGCATAAAGGATGTAGTTGCGGATAATATCAGTACATTCCTATTGCCTTATTTTGAATATATTTCGGGCGAAGGTTCTTCTATAGATATCCCAAGACAGGTAGCAGTAATTTTATTGATAGCAATCTTAATATATATAATTATTTTGAAATGTAAGCACTTTAAATTTTGGAATTATATCTATATTCCTATTTCCCTTATTACTTTGGCCGTCGCTTTTGTTCAAAACTATTTGAATGCTGTAAGTGACCGATATGCATTTTTATTTTTTATGTTTTGCAGTATAGTATATTATTTCTATATTTATTATACTAAAAGTGAAGAGAAGAAAAAAAGAGGTATGATGCCTTTTATAAGTATAGCAATCATATACGCACTATGTATTATTGGCATATCACAGCTGCTTTTTCAATCTCGCCCATACCCATTTCAAGCAAAACCAAAAAAGGTTTCTTCAAACAATTCACAGGAAGGATCAAATTCTTTTGATAAATTTGCTTTTGAAGTTGCCAACAGCGGTAATATCAGAGATAAATTTGTATTTGAGGGCATTGAGTTGTTTAAAGTTAAAACCAATGAAACGAAATATTTAAAATCAATAGTGTATGATACATATTCAAAAAACAGATGGTTACAAAATGAATCCTTACCGAAAACAGAAAACGGAATTTTCACTGCTTTTAATACACTAGGAGAAACGGAGAATATTGTTGTCAATTATACCGGCATTCAAACACCTGTTTTATTTACAGGTCCATATATAGACAATTTTAGTATACAGAATCCTTATATAGCTGTGGCCTACGATGAACATAGAGGTACCTATCATATAGAAAACTATTCTCCAAGTATAAAAGATGATATTACTTTTTCCTTCGATTCCTTAAATATAACGGACAAAGCTGCCTTTAAAGAGGCTTTAAGGAAAGTTAAACTTCAGAACACACTCCCCCAATACGAAGGCTTTACCAATGAAAGACTATATGAGTTAGCGCTAAAGATTACAGAAGGAATAGATAATGATTATGACAAAATAGAAGCAGTTATCAATTATTTAAAAAACAATTATAATTATAATCCTGTTCCTAAAGTACCTGAAGACAACTCCGACAAAATCGAATACTTTCTATTTGAAAGCAAAGAAGGTTTTTGTCAGCATTATTCTTCAGCAGCAGCTCTACTGCTAAGAAGCCTCAACATTCCGGCCCGTTACGTAACCGGATTCAAAATAGATACCTCCTCAAGTTTTTCATCAGTTCCTGCTTATTATAAATATTTATCCACAGGTTATAAACCGGTATTTGACTCTGATGCACATGCCTGGATTGAAGTTCATTTTAAAGGTTACGGATGGGTTATGTTTGAGAGTACCGAAGTTAACGTAACTAACTTAAATCCAATAGAAAGTATGCCTGAGGAGGAAAAAGAACCGGTTGCAGAAGACAATGATACAAATAACGAAACTGTAGATATATTAACTAAAATTGTCCTTTACACAGGGTCACCTATAGCCTTAATTCTTTTAGTATATATGATTGTTAAAATCATAAAAAGCAAGAATGCCTTCCGCAAAGGAACCGATACTTATAAAGTGAAAATACTTCACCAAATTGTACTGGAGTACTTAAAAGTTTGCAAATATCCCAAGTACAATTATGAAACACCTCAAGAGTATGCCAAAAGAGTCGATGCTGAAGTTACTTTTAATAATTTTAAATTTAGTGACCTAATCACGACTTATAATAAAATAATCTACGGCGAATACGAGGCAGATTCAGCTTTTGTCGATACCTATTCTGCTTTTTTACGCCAAATTAAGAAGGATCTTAAAAAACACTGCAAATTTTATAAAAAAGTTAAGTTATTTATTAAAGAGTTTGTTAATACTTAAGTATACCTAAACTATTTGAAATACTTTACTATCATGGGTAACAATAATTATGGTAACTCCCAACTCTGAGTTTAACTTCCCGAAAGTATCCATAAAAACTGTATGCTGTCTTGCTGTCCACAAAATCGGTAGGTTCATCAGCGAAGATAAGTTTAGACTTAAACTTTGTCGTCTGCTTGTCTTAAATTCTGAAAAAATCACAAAGCACTATAAAAAATTATACAAAAAGAATAGCTTAAAATCAAAAAGGTGGCTCATAATATGAACCACCAATATAATACATTTTACATATTTATTCAACTGACTTTCCACAGTTAGGACAAAACTTTTGCGGAACTTCCGTACCACAATCGGAGCAGAACTTCTTGGCCGGAGCTTCTAAACTGGCACCACAATTAGAGCAAAATCTTCCTGAAGCTTCATTTTTACATACCGGACAAATCCTCTTTTGAGAAACCGGCGTTCCGCAGTTTGAACAGAATTTTCCGTTAACCGGTTTTCCGCAGTTGGTACAAACTGCACTTGAAGCTTCAAAAGAGTTTGCACTTCCTCCCTGTTGCTGCTGTGCAACTTGGTTATTAACATTCTGAGGTACATTGCCAAAAACTCCCCCCGATGCCATATTCATCATTCCAAGACCAATAAAACCATTGGCTGCACCATTTGCATTTCCAGCTGCATTTTCCATAGCTTTTGCATAGGAAGAAGCCATGATACCCTGTTGAGTAAGAGCATCCGATCCAATTTCATACTGATCTATCTTAGCTTTAGATGCCTCATCAAACTGCATGCTCTCGATAGCGAAAGAAACTATCTTGATACCCCTTCTACGTATTGGTTCATCCAAAACCTCTCGTTCCATGATGTCACGGATTAGCTGATCCTGGGAAGATAACTGGGTAGCATATACTTTGTAATCATCAGAACCGAGTCGATTTACAACAGACTTAAAAGCAGCATTTATTTCACTTCTCATCTGCTCAACCAAATCTTCTTTCTCATAAATATTGGCTGTGCCACAAACCTCCTGCATAAAAACTGCCGGATCTACAATTTTAAAAGTATATTTTCCATAACACTTTATATTTACGTTCATCGGCATCAAGCCACCGGGAACCCTCGGATTTACAAGAGGGTGTTCCCAATCTCTGTATGGAATTGGAGTTGCCGTTCCAAAGCCGTTATCCATAATTTCTTTTATATTAAAATAATATACCTGCTGAGTATTAGGTGTTGCCCCTGCAAATGTAAAACGTTCCCACAAAGTTTTGATGGCACCTTCAAAATCTCCTTGAAGAAAACATGGCGTTGAAGATTGGTCAAATATGTATACTCCCTGTTCCGCTGTAGCATCTACAACACGTCCACTATCTACAATAACTGCCATTTGAGATGGTTGTACTACAATAGCGCTGTCTTTAGGGATACGTCCAGTCGGCGAGGTCTTTTTCATCATTAATATATTATCCCCCATGTTTTGACACTCGATAACCACCTTAAATTTATCAGCAAGTACACTACTTAAACTTCCCGTTCCTGCTCTTAAGAGTTCGTTAAATTGTTCCTTTGTTGCAGCAATGGCCTGTTTAATTAAACCCATATTTATACCTCCTATAAAAGAAAATATTGAATATTTTTTGCTCCTTTCCGCTTCTAAGAATAATAAATCCTATTTTATATCACTGACATCGTAAATAATCCAATCATATTTAGAAAGATCATAGGTGTTACCACAAGCTTTACATTTTCCATCTACCGTTAAGTTCATATTACGTCCGCAGCATTCACATGTAATTACCTCAGGATTCAGTTTGACATCAGTCAATGTATCCTTGTGTCTATATAATGTAATGTCATATTTTCCTTTTTTCTTCTTGATCTTTTTCTTTTCATTAATTGTAATTTTATTAACATCCATAGTTACATATGCCAGTTGCTTATCATCTTTAATTTCAAAATCTCTAACCACCAATTTGCGTATTTCAAAATCCAACATATAAAACTCGTCATATTTGTTCTGCTCTTTTAATCTTGCATAAAGTGACGGCTCCATAAAAGATTTTACTTTTGAAATATCTAAATCTTTCGCTCTTTCATAAGCACGAACTAAATATTCAACTCTCTTTTGAAAACTCTTTCTAGAAAACTGTTTATCATATTGGGCTATTTTATTAAGACCTCTCATAAGCTTTGTCATCCAAGCACATAATGCCAGCACAACTCCTAGGAAAGCCAAATCAAACAAAACAGATAAAATCTTTATTTTCCATGAACCATAATCCGCAATAAACGCCAAAATAATCATAACAAAAACAGGTACGAGATAAAGAAAGGTCAACCTATTTCCAGTTTTATAATTATAACAATAGCTATTAGCCACAATCCAGTTAGCAGATTCAGTTGTGTATTTCGTGCCGCAGTTGGGACATACATAAAAATCTCCTTCTATTTTCATAGGCGCACCACAGTTAGAACAGAAATTTGCATTTTGACGTTCAACATGATCACTTCGGAGCATTTCCAAGACATAAATACCTTTTTCTATTATCTTTTCATATAATACTTTATCGGTAACATTATCTATGTACCTTTCCACAATTTTACCGCCTACCAATGAAGTGGCGAAGTTATTTTTTCCATCAGATATAACTACATTTGCCGAAACACTATCGGTATTGAAGCTACCATCTTCAACAATATCAACTTCCTTACGAATCCCAATCTTCTTTAGAACTGCCACTGTCTGCTCAATATGGCAATACATAAATTCAGTAACAGTACCTGCTATTGATTTCATGTTGAAATTTTTCATGACGTTGGTAATATTTCTGATATAGCGGTCTCTGGTTTCCTTGTCGATAAAGTCACGATATCCTTCAGAAGGTCTTTCTTTAAACTTTACATTCATAAAAATCACATAAAAAAAAGCAACCAATGAAATTACCAGTACACCTATTGCCAATTTAATCACCATACATCTTGCCCCCCCTTGCCAATCCTTTTAAAATAAAGAACTGTTAAAAATTTTCCTGACTTTGTCTCAAGTTTGTTTACTTTTGTTAGGACCTTTAAGTAAACTATTAGTTAATATTATATTCTACAATCTCAATAAAATCAATTTTGAAAAGAAGAAAAATGAAGATGCTATTCCTTATATATTCCAATTCCGTTGTTGATTTTTCGTATTTTAACCCTTTGATTGTCATTAAGTTTTAATTCTTCGATATATTCTTCCGGTATTCTGATTCTTCCTTTTCTATCCACAACAGCATATTCCTCGTGATGTTTTGGAAAACACATTACTTTTAGTACATCACAAAAAACTTGATATGAATAGAATCGATATATGTAAAACAGGCAAATCGGAGTATGTTACCCAGTAATAGCGAGATTATATATGTTTTTTCGATAACATTAAAAAAGGCCGTCCCATAGAATAAAATCCTTCAAAGCTAAAATGAAGGCCTGTACAAATTCATAAAGCTATCCAATTGACACACTCAATATATGGACTAAGCATACTTTTATGGTATTATATCACTTTTTGTCAGAGCTAATATCTTTTAAACTCCTATTAAACCTATTATTTTTTCTTATTTCCAGGCATCCTGATGAAACGGTAACAACACCACTATCATGGTTAAATTCTGTATTTGGAGAGCAAATCACCATTTGAAGTTTTTCATTGCATCCATAATCCCAAACAGTAAGAGTAAAAGTTACGGTACATTGTACTAACTTTTCCCGCTCTGCCTTCATTGACATTATACCTTGGCCTTTCATTATCAAAATATTAGGGTCTTGCACTATGGGACAAGGTTTCAGCTTGTTAGAGCAAAAAATCTCTAGGCTTTCCGGAATGGCCAGAAATAATGCTGAATAGATTTTATCTTTCACCTCTTTACACAAAGTATATTTTAAGGAGCAATTGGTATAACTCTCATACAACTCGCACACCGTGGATTCTATTGAATAAGTTCCATCATAAAAAAGATCACATTTATTGGTTATAGTGCCTTCTGCATAACCGGTTAAAAGGCATTCCAATTTACGTTTTGTTTTATTATAAGGAGGACATGGAATCGGCACCGGCTTAGAATCTTTGGGAATTAAACTTGCTACGCTTTCCAGTTTCTCCTGAAGAAGCATCTGCAGTTTCATAGTTTCCCGTATTATCCTTTCAATGCCTAGGTTGATATCTTTAATTTCGGCAGGAGATGCCAGTTTATGTATCTCAGAATTCAATAAATGCTGAATCTTTTCCCCTTCAGCATTAATAATATGTGCCAATCCCATTTCTTCCAAAGCAATGGAGGCAAGAAGCATATTAATGGAATCTTCCCTATCTATATCAATAATAGGCGTTATATTTGGAATATTGGGCATGGACATTGCAAAATCCCTCCTTACAACTCAGTCTACTTTTACACTATGCAAATAACCATACATATTTCAACTTTTTATAGAATATTTATTAATAAAGCAATAAGTGTGAAAGGACTTATATAAGTCCTTTCACAAAACTTAAATCTTAACTGAGACGAATTATCATAAGGGAAGCACCTGCTGAACCCCCAAGTAATATAGCCGTTCCCAATAATCCATATAACTGCAGTGTTACCGTAGACCCTACTGCTAAGTCAATGGTAATCTCATTATAGAAACTGGACACACTTAATCCTGGAGATAAAGTAGATGCTGTATTGGGTACTCCATTTATAATAAGTCTGCACCCCAATAAAAGTGTAGCCGTTGTATTAACATGATAGGAAATTCTATAACGACCTGCGGTATTAATAGTAAAAACAGTATTAGTACCATTTACAGTAATATCAGGGGATAATAGTTGTGCATTGGGTAGAGGTACTGCTGTTCCACCTAATGCAACAAGAATACTACTTCCACTGGTATTCGCAGCAAATCCGGCTGTTATCGTAGGATTAGGCCCCATAGCACCGGTTGGACCCGTTGCTCCTGGAGCTCCTTCAGGACCCATCGGTCCAGTGGGACCGGTAATCCCTGTAGGACCAGTTGGACCAATGGCACCGGTAGCACCTGTCGGACCGGTAGGTCCTGTTGGCCCGGTGGCACCAGTTGTTCCCGTTATTCCAGTAACTCCTGTCGGGCCGGTAGGTCCAGTAGGTCCAGTAGCACCAGTTGCTCCTGTGGGACCGGTAGGCCCTGTTGGCCCGGTGGCACCAGTCTCTCCTCTTTCTCCAATGGCACCTGTTGCTCCTGACGCTCCTGTAGGACCGGTAGGTCCTGTTGCTCCGGTAGGTCCAGTAGCACCGGTTGCTCCTTCAGCCGGTCCAGTGGGGCCGGTGGGTCCTGTGGGGCCGGTGGCACCTTGTATAACAGGGGTTGTTAATGCTGCTCCAAGTTTATCACGTAAAAACAATTGATTCTGTACTGAACTTTCCAAAACCTCGCGTATGCTTTCATTGGCAGCAATTACATCACTGATTGTTGCCGGTCCCCCACTTAATCCAGGGATAGTGCCTAAAATAAACTGAAGTTTTTCCCCTTCTGCATTGACTATATGGCTTAAACTAAGCTCTTCCAAAGCAATAGAAGACAATATCATATTAATAACTTCATCTCGTGTAAGCGGCGGACTTATAGATGGGAAACTTGGTTGTGACATAGCTAGAAGGACCTCCTTTCAATAGTAATAAAACCGTTTTTAACTCAAACGTACAATCATAAGTGAAGCACCTGCCGAGCCGCCTAATAGAATTGCAGTGGCTAAAATTCCAAATAATTGGAGTGTTATTGTTGTTCCAGCAGTCAAATCAATTAAAATTTCATTGGAGAAGCTGGATAAGCTCAATACAGGTGCTACAGTAGATGCTACATTGGGAGATCCATTTATAACAAGTCGAGTACTAACAGCTAATCCTGCCGCTAAGTTTACATTGTAGGAAATGCGATATCGCCCATCTGTATTGACTGTAAAAACAGTATTAGTAGGATCTACAGAAATATCGGGAGAAAGAATCTGACTATTAGGAAGACTTATATCGGTCCCCGCAACAACCACAGAAATAGAACTTCCACTGGTATTGGCAGCAAAAGCTACTGTTTCTGTCACATTGCTTCCGGTTGGTCCGGTAGGTCCAGTGGGTCCTGTTGGTCCTGTTGGCCCGGTGGCCCCTGTGGGTCCAGTGGGTCCTGTTGGCCCCGTCTCTCCGGTAGGTCCGGTGGGTCCTGTTGGACCTATAGCTCCGGTTGCCCCAGTTGCTCCGGTTGCTCCGGCAGCTCCAGTAGCTCCTGTTGGCCCGGTGGGTCCTGTTGCTCCTGTGGCTCCTGTTGGCCCGGTGGGTCCCGTTGGTCCTGTTGCTCCTGTTGCTCCGGCTGGTCCTGTTGCTCCTGTGGCTCCTGTAACCCCAGTTGCTCCGGTGGGCCCGGTAGGTCCTGTTGGCCCCGTTGGACCCGTTGCTCCAGTTGGTCCTCCAGCAGGTCCTGTTGGTCCTGTTGGTCCTGTTGCTCCCGTTGGTCCCTGTAGTACCGATGAATTAATGGCACTTTGCATCTTTGCATTCAAAAAAAGCTGGTTTTGAATTGTGCTATTAAGAACTCTCCGTACGCTGTCATTCACTGCCAAGACATCACTTATTGTTGCTCCGGGACTACTCACACCCGGTAAAGTTCCAAGCACATACTGAATTTTTTCGCCCTCTGCGTTAATTATATGACTTAATCCGAGTTCTTTCCATAGCAATGGAAGATAAGATCATATTAATGGCATCATCTCTCGTAATTGATGGACTTATGTTTGGGAAACTAGGTTGTGACATAGAATAACCCCCTCATAGTTTACATATACCTCCCTTCCATTATACGTTTTTTAATATTTTATGTTCCCATTTTTGCTGTAATTATTTACTCTTTATTATTTTCCGCTTTATCTTTGCACAGATACATCAACCTTTCCCGAGCCTCATAGTATTCCGGATACAAACCCACCGATTTAGAATATGCCTTTATAGCTTCAAACGGATCACCAATATCTTCAAAGCATCTTCCTATGTAATACCATGCTAAATACCCCCCGCATCCTTTCAACGTAAGAAAACGAACATCTCCGTCTCCCAGCCCAACACAATGCCGGAATGTAGTTAGTGCCTCTTCAGGCATTCCTTTTTTATAAAGAATGATTCCTTTGTAAAAGTGGAGATCTACGTAATCAGGATACAGAGCAATAGCATTCTCTATACCCGGCCATGCACCTTCGAAGCTTCCGACAGAGAGAAGTATGTCATATTTGAGCTTATATAACAAAGAAGGCGGCACTTCCTTTCTTTCAAGGAAACGTAAGATAGATATGTTTACTTGGCGGAAAGCCTCAGTATACTGTTTTGCTCTATAGTATTCACTGGCAATGTGATAATCAATCCAAGGACTATACTCAGAATTTTGCTTTTCCTTCTCAAGCAGGTAAAGATTACGTTTCCTCTTTTCCTTACTTTCCACCACTTTATCCATATAGCCATAATGATGTATTTTTGAGTTTGGTAAAACTTCCGCCGTTTCGTGCCCGGAAAGGCTTTTTAAGTTCAAATACTCATGAATATTTCCTACAAATTTGATGCCTTTATGATTTCGGAACAAGCGATAGCTGGCGAATAGATAAGCTCTATTGGAATCAGGCGGTAATGTGCCATAATAATTAATAAGCTGAATCATCCATAAGTCCTTCTCTGAAGTTTTTAATATATTTCTAAATTCCTGCACATCGGCTATTTCCAATTCCTCATCGGCATCCAACCATAAAATCCACTCTCCCGAAGCTTTTTCCAATCCGTAATTTCTGGCTTCTGAAAAACTTTCTGTCCATACGAAATCATATAGGTTAACATTGTGATTCCGGCATATTTCCTTGGTTCTATCGGTAGAACCGGTATCTACAACGATAATTTCATCCGCTACCCCTTCCACCCTTTGCAAGCATTTATCTATCCACTCCTCCTCATTTTTTATAATCATACATAAAGATAATAAAACCTTCTCATTCACTGCCCTCTTTCTCCTATTCACACAAATTTGCAGCTGCTATATATTACTTTCCTGTTAACAAATTAGTTCCATATAAAAATTTTCCGGAAAAGCTCCAATAGAGACCTTGCAGAATATAAATGGAATATATAATTATGATACTAGGGAGATACCAATATGATTACAGTTAGTCTTTGTATGATTGTAAAAAATGAAGAAGCTGTTATTGGACGTTGCCTGGAATCAGTGTCGGATCTAGTTGACGAGATCATTATTCTGGATACCGGATCTACAGACAATACTAAGTCTATTGCAAAACATTTTACAAATAATATTTATGATTTCCAATGGATTGACGATTTTGCAGCAGCCCGTAATGCATCCTTTGATAAAGCTACAATGGATTACATTCTTTGGCTGGATGCCGATGATATCATAGACAGCGTTAACAGGGAAAAATTCCTGGAATTAAAGGAAAACCTGGACCCTACAGTAGATTCGGTAACTATGGAATACCAACTTGCTTTTGATGAATATGGCAATGTAAGTTTCAGCCTAAGGCGCAACCGACTTGTAAAAAGAGCCAATAAATTCCGTTGGATTGGCCCTGTACATGAGTATCTTGAGGTGTGGGGTAAAATTTATCACAGCGATGTTGCTATTATTCATAAAAGCCTTCATCACGAAAGCAATCGTAATCTGGCAATATATGAAAGGCGTTTGGCCAACGGCGAGAAATTCTCTCCAAGAGATATGTATTATTTCGCCAATGAACTAATGGATCATGGCGAATATGAGCGTGCTGCCCAATATTATAAAGAATTTCTCGCTACCGGTAAAGGTTGGATAGAAGATAATATTTCCAGCTGCAGTAAGCTAGCAGACTGCTATCATCATCTAGGGGACTATGAAGGTGAATTGAATGCGATCCTTAGCTCTTTCCGATATGATAGTCCCAGGGCAGAATTTTGCTGCCGTTTAGGCTATCATTTCATGGAAAAGAAAGATTTTGTTACAGCAATTTTCTGGTATAAATTAGCTTATACTTTGAAACCCTCTAAAGAACATCTTGGTTTCAATAATCCGGCATATTACACTTGGCTTCCACACCTTCAACTATGCGTATGCTATAATCATATAAAGAAATATAAGCTGGCTTATCTCCATAACGAAGTGGCTCTGCAATATCGACCTAATGACCCAAGAATGTTGCAAAACCGTCAGTACTTTGAGACTATCTTGGGACCCGAGGTAAAAAAATTTGCATTTTCGGATAATAATCAATTGTAAAGCAAAATGCACTTAAATATAAAATTTAGCACAAAAGATGGTGGTTCCCCATAAGAGCCACCAATATCAATATTTTTATATACTCTTAACTAAGCCTCTACAGTTTGAACCGTACTTTTGAGAATTAACGGTTTATTCTCTGTATATTTCAATTCCATTGCTTACTTTCCGTATTTTAACCCTTTGATTATCTGTCAGTTTCAACTCCTCAATATATTCTTCCGGTATTCTGATCCTTCCTTTTCTATCCACAACAGCATATTCCTCGTGATTTTCAAGGTTAGTCCCAATATCTCTTTAATCCTTTGGGCGTAGTTTTCTTTTCGCAGCATTTCACCGCTTATCATTCCATCACTTATAGCAACCACTCTTCTAACAATTTGCGATACTCTATAAGATGAAATTTCGGTTTTACTTTGATTGTATCGGCCAGTTTTATTTCAATCTCTTTCATTAGATTATCAATTTCTTCATTATTAAAACCTCCACCATAATCTATAGCATAGAAATTCAATTGGACAGGTTCCAGTTCTTCCACAAAAACATCGTCATAATTTTCCTTTATATCGTCAGGACCACTACAGGCAGCAAAATTTGCAAGCCAAACAACTGCCATACCTGCTGCCAGCCCCTTTTTTAAGCGTCGGATTATTTTATATTCATTCATATTTAAAAGGACTGCCCCCTTATTAAACATACATATTATTCGTTTTACCCATTACAAAAAACGTGAAGACGCTCCCTATACAACAAATATAATTTGTATTCATAGTTAATTTACACCTTTAATAATTTTTACGCATCTAATCGAGGTTCAGTAATGGCATTATCAGCTATTTATATGAATTTTTTTAAATATTTGAAATATAACATATGTCTTTTAGTCTTTCTTCAGAATATCAATTAACTAAATTATAGCAAATTTTGCAGAATATAATCTATAAAACAAAAAAAATAAATAAAAATAAGAAATAAAAAAATAATCAGAACCGTAAGCTCTGATTATTTTTTTGACTATTTATGCTTTATTTAATACCAACTCTTCGTCCTTGCTTTCAATTACTACTTTATCTCCTGCTTTAACTCTTCCTTCAAGTATCTCTTCTGCCAGTTTATCTTCCACCATACTTTGTATAGCTCTTCTTAAAGGCCTTGCACCATAAACTTGGTCAAATCCTTTTTTCGCCAAAAGTAATTTTGCATCCTCTGTTACCTCTAACTCAATTGCATTCTCTTTAAGTCTCTTTGCAAGGTTTTCAATCATAAGCCCTACAATGCGTTTTAGATGTTCTTCTTCCAATGGATGGAACACAATTATTTCGTCCACTCTGTTTAAAAACTCCGGCCTGAAGGTATTTTTAAGTTCACCCATAACATTATTCTTCATATCATTATAATTCTTTGCTTTATCCACACTTACCGAAGCAAATCCTAGCCTTTTAGGTTCAGTTATAAGCCTTGCTCCAACGTTAGATGTCATTATGATTACAGTATTTTTAAAGTCAACTACTCTTCCTTGTGAATCGGTAAGCCTTCCATCTTCCAGTATTTGAAGCAGCATATTAAATACATCGGGATGTGCCTTTTCAATCTCATCGAACAACACCACTGAATAAGGCTTTCTTCTTACTTTCTCTGTAAGTTGTCCTCCTTCTTCATATCCAACATATCCCGGCGGTGATCCTACCAAACGGGACACGCTGTGTTTCTCCATGTATTCCGACATATCAATTCTGATGATAGAATTTTCATCACCAAACAAAGCCTCGGCAAGTGCTTTGCTAAGTTCGGTTTTTCCGACTCCTGTCGGTCCTAAGAATATAAAGGAGCCCACCGGTCTTTTCGGATCTTTCAGGCCGACTCTTCCTCTTCTAATAGCTTTGGATACAGCTTTAACCGCTTCTTCCTGTCCAATTACCCTGTTATGCAGAATTTCTTCCATTTTCATAAGTCTTTCCGATTCTTCTTCCGCAAGACGTTTAACAGGTATTCCGGTCCAATCAGCCACAATTCCTGCTACTTCTTCTTCAGTAACAGTATTGGTAGTGGTCTGATTCTTTTGCTGCCAGTCATTCTTTGCCTTTTCCAGTTCATTTTTCAATCGCTGTTCCTCATCCCTTATACGAGCCGCTTTTTCAAACTCCTGGCATATTATAGAATCCTCTTTTTCTTTCCGCAGCTTTTCCACTTGTTCTTCTAACTGTTTTAAATTGGGTGGAGCGGTAAAAGATCTGAGTCTGACTTTTGAAGCCGCTTCATCAATCAAATCTATGGCCTTGTCCGGCAGGAAGCGATCGGTTATATATCTGTCTGAGAGTTTTACTGCTGCAACAAGAGCTTCATCAGTTATTTTTACTCTATGGTGTGCTTCGTATTTGTCCCTAATACCTTTTAATATCTCAATAGCCTCTTCTATAGTTGGCTCTCCCACTATAATAGGCTGAAATCTTCTCTCTAATGCTGCATCTTTTTCAACATGCTTTCTGTATTCGTCAAGAGTGGTTGCACCTATTACCTGTATTTCACCTCTTGCAAGGGATGGTTTTAAGATATTGGAAGCATCAATAGCACCTTCCGCAGCACCTGCTCCAATAATTGTGTGCATCTCATCAATGAACAGTATTACGTTTCCTGCTTTCTTTATCTCTTCAAGGGCCTTTTTCAGTCTTTCCTCAAATTCACCCCTATATTTTGCACCGGCTACCATAGATGATAAATCTAAAGTTACTACTCTTTTGTCCTTTAATATTTCCGGTATATTGCCTTCAACAATCTTTTGTGCCAATCCTTCAGCTATTGCTGTCTTTCCAACACCCGGTTCACCTATCAAACAAGGATTGTTTTTGGTTCTTCTGCTCAAAATCTGAATTACCCTTTCAATTTCCCTATCTCTTCCTATAACCGGGTCAAACTTAGCCTCTCTAGCCATCTCAGTTAAATCTCTTCCAAACTGATTAAGGGTTGGAGTATTTGAACTGGTAGCATGGTTTTTCGGAACTCCTGCTGCCCCCGGAGCCTCTTCAGTAAACATTTTCAAAACTTCAGAATACAGCTTTTGCGGTTCTAATCCCAAATCCATCAAAATTCTAACCGCTACGCTTTCTCCCTCTTTTAATATTCCTATCAAAAGATGTTCTGTTCCAATATAATTATGTCCCATTCTTCTAGCTTCCCTGAAGCTAAGCTCAAGCACTCTTTTTGTTCTAGGTGTAAAACCTAACGGCTGCTCGCCGGTGTACTCTCCATGCCCTATTAACTCTTCTATTTCCTTAAGTACCTTTTCCTCAGTTATTCCCTGATTTTGCAGAACTTTCGCAGCAACTCCGCTTCCCTCTTTTATCAAACCAAGCAGCAAATGCTCTGTTCCAACATAATTATGGCCCAAAGCCATTGCACTTTCCTGTGAAAGGTTTACTGCTCTTTCTGCCTTTTCGGTAAAACGTCCATACATGCCCTACTCCTCCTTCGTATTAAATTGTCAAGCCAATTTCCTACATAAAGTCGTATCAATAAATCCTTCATTGTTTAAGGCACAAAGTTTATCAAGCAATATTTTTAATATAAACTTCGTTTTTTTAATTTTATTTACCATAAAAACGTTCCGCTTTGAACGTCTAATTAATTCCCAATTTTTCTCTTATCAATTCAGCCCTCTTAATGTCTCGTTCATCAGGACTTAAAGTTCTGTCAAAAATCTTCTGCAAATTAGCCGGCTGTATATAAAGAAGTATCTCGTTCAGCTTTGTCACATCTATATTTTTTATTATTCCCATATCAACACCGAGTCTAACATCAGAAATTAGTTTAAAGCTCTCTTCTGAGGAAATTATCCTTGCATTTGATAATATACCCAATGAGCGGTAAACTTTATCTTCAAACCTATAGGGATCTTGCGTATAAAGCTCTGCCCTAAGCGTTCTCTCCTGGTTAATTATCTGATTCCCTATATTGGTAACATTATTTATTATTTCTTCTTCAGACAGTCCTAAAGTAATTTGATTTGATATTTGAAACAGATTTCCCAGTGCTTCGCTATTTTCACCGTAAATTCCTCTTACTGCAATACCAAGCTTTCCACAAGCCTCCAGCATACCTCTTATATATCCGGTCATTGTAAGAGCCGGCAAATGCAACATGGCCGAAGCCCTAATACCTGTACCTAAATTTGTAGGACAGCAGGTGAGGTAGCCATATTTCTCACTGAATGCATAATCAATGTTCTCTTCAAGTAAACTGTCTATTTTATCGCAAAGTTCCCAGGCTTTATCAAGCTGCAGCCCCGGAAACAGGCATTGGATTCTGAGATGATCTTCTTCATTTATCATAATACTTACTTTTTCGTCTTTACTAATTATTGCAGCACTTGCAACTTTTCCATTTACCAAATTCGGACTAATAAGATGCTTTTCCACTAGAGCCTGTTTCTCAACAGGATTCATCTTTAGCATATCTTTAAATTCATAATTACTGGTCGCTATACTTCTATTTAAAATAGCATCCTTTACTCTTTCTACTACTTTCTCTGCATCTTCTCGGCTCATTTTAAAAGGGAAAGGATATTCCTTAAAATTTCGTGCCAGTCTCACTCTACTGCTCATGACAACATCCGATTCAGGACCTTTTTCAATATACCATCCTTCCATAAGGCCACCTCCCAATCTTTATAGAATATATTACGAAGCACTGTGTTTTTCCAATTCCCTTATTCTGTCTCTTATTTCTGCCGCTTTTTCATACTCTTCATTTTTCACAGCATTGTTCAATTGTTCCTTTAGATATTCTATCTCTCTGGAAACCTTTACACCTTCCGAAACTTTTTTAGGCAGTTTTCCATGATATTGAAGATTTCCATGCAGTCTCTTCAGAAGTGGCGTAAGCTTTTCCCCATATACTTGATAGCAGTTTTCACAGCCAAATTTACCTACTTTTTTAAATTCTTCATAGCTCATACCGCATTTATCGCATACCATCTGCTGTTCACCAACTGAAGTTCTGACAGGAAATCCTATCATACTGGAAAAAAAGTCGTTAACACTAAGGGGAGACCCGGTTATGAACTTCCCTTCTTCTCTTGCACAATGCTCGCAAAGATATATTACCTGTTTATTATTATTTACAATTTGCGTAACCTGTATATTTGCAACTCTTTTTTGACACTTCTGGCACAGCATATGCCTCACTCCTTTCCTCATGGAACTCAAGTCTCATATCTTTAAAATAAAGCAATAAGCAAAAGAGGAAATATTATAAAGCCTTTTATCCAACTTATTGTTTATAAGTAAAATTTCGATCTATTTAAATTTATTTACCAATTAATTCAATAATACCATAAGGCTAAGAAAGGAGTAAGACTTTACCTCAATTTTGTATACAGCTGTTTCATTAAAAGCTGTAGTCCAAAATAGCAGCTAAAGTTATTCTCCACCTTTCCTAAACCAATAAACTTACTAACATATTTTTTAGTATACTTGCCCTTACCTTGCCTCTGATTTCTACCGGTACAAGGGATAAAGCTTTATCGCTTGTAGCTGCCTTTAAAAGTAATGCATCCCGTTCAGAAATAACATTATAATCTATAAAATTATTTATAAATACCGTTGCTGAATGTTGCGAAATATTATCTCCCATAGAATTGATAATATGCATAAGATAGTTTTTACCCTTATGCTCTATACTAACTCTACGGATACTTATACAGCCTCCACCGCCGCGTTTACTTTCAACATAGTAACCTCTTTCAGTGGTAAATCTGGTATCTAAAACATAGTTAATCTGCGAAGGCACACAATTAAAATAATTGGCAAGCTCATTTCTCTGGATTTCAACAGTTCCATCAGTATCACTGATTAACTGCTTTATAAACTCTTCAATTAAATCACTAAGTTTTGCCATGTTAATCACCTTCTGCATTGATTTTGACTTTCTTTGACTTTCAATAACATTATAAAATAATTCCCAATCCAATTCAACATTTAAACCCATAAAAAACACGCAAATATACTTAAAGAATCTAAATAAAGCCGTTATATTTTACATTTTTTATTCTAGCTTTTAATTACTTTTCATACTGTTAGTTTTATTATTAACGCAAAGAGATATTTATTATTGAATATTTTTATAAAGCAAAAACAATGTAAACTTTTTTGAATACATTTTATTTTTTCAAGGTATAAAAATTGTATACTTACAACTTTTATTAATAAAAAAAGAGTATTCTCACAAAAAAGTAATTTTTCATTATTAGCCTAGCGTATTATTTTCATAATTGGCTTAAGCAACAACAATATTATAGGCTGATGCACAACATATACATATAAGGAATATCTTCCTATAAAATTCACAACCCTACTTTTAATAGTAAAAGGAAAAACACTTTTCTTTTCTTTATATAATATCCTGCTTAGTCCCATTCCAAGCAAAAACGCCCAACCGTATTCAAGAAGCGGGTAATAATCAAGAGATGCAAAAGAAGAATTATGAAATCCCAACATAAATAAATAGTTATGCGTAACTTTAATATTAGGAATTATTAGTGAAATAGCAATAAAAATCCCGCATGAAACAAAAATCCAAAAAGTAGGCAGCTTTTTAAAAAGCGGAGAAATCATCATCCAAATCCCCATAAAATGCAATATACCAAATACAATAAAAAGTTCTCTATTCGCAATATATGTAACAAGGGTTAAACCCATGGCAACAAGAAATACTATTAATCCACGTCTAAAACTATTCCGGCTGAAAGCTGTACTTATTCCCGATATTATTATAAAAAGCGGTGCAAATAAGATTCTTGATGTATAAAGTATTCCACCCTCATAGTTGACATTTATATCATAGTAAAATTGTAAATCATACATAAGATGCATAAATATCATATACAAGATTAGCAGTCCTCTTAGAAAATCTATCTCCCATACCCGTTCTTTACCCTTAGTATTCACAATTCTCAGTCCCTCCTTTAGAATAATAATAACACAGACTATAGTATTAACAATAGTATTTCCTAAATATCTAAACTCAATCTTTATACACTACCTTCAAGATTCAGAATATGCTTTGCCAACAAAAAAAGGTTACTGCTTTACGGGCAGTAACCCTTATATGAAAATTAAAAATTATTCTAAATCACTTTCTTCAAATCTATGCTTGGATTGTTCAATTACCTTTTGGCTCACATTAGGAGGTGCTTCCTCATACCGTTCAAACCAGAATTTGAAGCTGCCCCTTCCTTGAGTCATTGAAGTTAAATCGGTAGCATATTTAGACATTTCTGCCTGAGGCACCTCAGCTATTACCTGCTGCATTCCGCCCTCTACCGGATTCATGCCCAAAACTCTTCCTCTTCTCTTATTTAGATCACCTATTATATCACCCATATAACTGTCCGGAACACTCACTTCAACATGTAATATAGGTTCGAGCAGCACCGGTGATGCCTGTACCATTCCCTTTTTATATGCCAAATTGGCTGCAATTTTAAAAGCCATTTCAGAGGAGTCAACCGAATGATAGGAACCGTCAACAAGGGTAGCCTTTAAGTTAAGTACCGGATATCCTGCCAATACACCCTTCTTCATACTTTCGAGAAGTCCTTTTTCAACTGCCGGGAAATACTGTTTTGGCACCGCTCCACCAAATATTTTTTCTTCGAATGTCAAACCTTCCTTCTCCCCTGGCTCAAATTCAATCCAAACATGTCCGTATTGTCCGTGTCCTCCCGATTGCTTTTTATGTTTACCTTCTACTTTAACCTTCTTTTTTATGGTCTCTCTATAGGGGATCATTGGTTCTGAAAGACTAACCGATACACCAAATTTTGTTTTTAGCTTGCTTACAATTACATCAAGATGAACTTCACCTATTCCGGAAATAATAGTCTGGTGCGTTTCAGCATTTAACGATACTTTAAAGGTAGGATCTTCGTCTTGAAGCTTATGGAGACCGGCACTGATTTTTTCCTCATCTCCTTTTGTTTTAGGCTCAACTGCCATCGATATAACAGGTTCGGGGAACTCAATTTTATCCAATACTACGGCATTTGCCTGATTACATAATGTATCATTGGTATTAACGTTTTGGAGTTTCGCCACAGCTCCGATATCTCCCGCTACCAGCATACTTACCGGTATTTGCTTCTTTCCTCTTAGCAAAAAAAGTTGGGAAATTTTTTCAGTCTTCTCTGTTGAAGTGTTATATACTACAGAATCGGATTTTAAAACTCCGGAAAATACTCTTATCATTGAAATTTTGCCTACAAAGGGGTCTGCTATCGTCTTAAATACTAATGCAGAAAGGGGGGCATCTTGTTCTACTTTAAATTCTACTTGGGTATCGCTTTTGTGTTTCGTTGCCTTTATCGGACCAGCCTCAACCGGTGAAGGAGCTAATTTTACTATTGCATCCATTAGGGATTTTACACCGCGGTTTAACAATGCCGAGCCACTAAAAACCGGTATCAGAGATCCATCTTTTATTCCATCATGCAGTCCTTTAAAAATTTCTTCTTCAGTAAACTCAATTCCGTCAAAATACTTAGTCATTAACTCTTCGCTTGTCTCTGCTACTGCCTCTATCAAAGCAGCTCGTATTTCTTCCGCCTTGCTTTTTAGATTTTCGGGAAAATCTATATCCACCAATTTGTCGTTGTCAAACTTCCTCGCTGTCATTGTAGCAATGTTTGCATATCCAATGAATTTGCCGGATTCTTTTATCGGTATTTCACAAGCTACTATATTTTTCCCGAAAGTATTCACCAGCTGGTCAAGTACTTTAAAAAAGTCTGCATTTTCATCATCAATACCGTTTACGAAAAACATTTTAGGAAGGTTATGTTGATTTGCATAAGTCCAGGCTTTCTCAGTTCCAACTTCTACTCCACTTTTTGCCGATACCACAATAACTGCGCTGTCTGCAACCCTAATTCCTTGCTTAACTTCTCCTACAAAATCGAAATATCCGGGTGTGTCGATTACATTGATTTTGTGTTCTTTCCATTCACAAGGACAGATTGATGTGCTAATAGAGTTCTTACGTTTGATTTCTTCCGGGTCAAAATCCGATGTTGTTGTCCCATCCTCGACCCTTCCGAACCTTTCCAAAACACCTGAGTTAAACAGCATCGCTTCAGCAAGGGTTGTCTTTCCGGCCCCTCCATGGGAGACCAAACAGACGTTTCTGATCTTGTCAGAAGTAAAGTCTTTCATACCAATTCCCCCTTTGATTTTTAATATATTATTAAAACCTGCCATAGGTAGAAGGATTCTGTATAAACTTTGGGACTTGAATAAACACTCTCGAATATTCTATTAACAATAATATTCTATTCACATTGAAAATTTCCTTTCCCCGCAAAAACTTTTTTGTTTGAGTTGTCTTTTTTAGTACATTGGATATTTTTTGTAGGTTAGCTTCGTTAAACCAATATGATTAAGGGGTAAATTGAAAGTTATTTTAAATCAATATTAGGGACAGCTTATATAAAAACGTTTGACATGTAAAGTATATTTAATATAAAGTGCATTTATTAATCAGTTATTTATAATCTTTATCCCATTATAATACATATACAAAAATGTGTAAATAATGAATAACTTTTCTATTTCCATATATATCTCATTCTTATTGACAATTCCATATTATCATTGTAAATTAAAAGAAAGTAGCGAACGTTCTGTTTTTTACACTAATTATTTTCCTGATCTTCGGAATATTAGCCATTCTGAAAACTTAGGATTTATGTATCTGTAAAGTATATATTTTGAATTCAAATTTGCATTAACATTAAAAGTTCTTAGTGCAATATACAGATATATAATATAGTATATATTGTAGATAGAAAGAAATAAAAAATTTAGCAAAATATGTACATTATAAACGCAGCCCTTAGAACATAGGAAGTATATTTAAAACTTCCTAATTTAAAGTTACTGTTTTGAATAGCGGAAATTTAATAGTATTCTTTCACTCGTAAGTAAAAAGTTTGTTTTCGTTGTTCCTTCAGTATCTTTAACTTTTATAAAGTACTAGAAAGGAAGGGTTAGCTTATGATAATAGTAATGAAACCCGGCTCTAAAGAGAGTGATATACAGGAAATATCAAAAGTACTAAGTTCTTTAGGTCTTGGAGTGCATATTTCGCAAGGCTCTGAAAGGACAATTATAGGTGTTATCGGTGACAAAAGAAAATTAAACGATGTTCCCATAGAGTTAATGCCTGGAGTTGAAAAGCTTGTCCCCATAGTAGAATCCTATAAACTGGCAGGAAAAACTTTCAAACCCGAGCCAAGTGTTATTGATGTTAACGGTGTCAAAATCGGTGGTAAAGAATTAGTTATAATGGCTGGTCCTTGTGCTGTAGAAAATCATGATCAGGTAATGGCTGCTGCTTTTGCCGTTAAAAAATCCGGAGCTCAATTTTTGCGGGGAGGTGCATTCAAACCCAGAACTTCTCCCTATGCCTTTCAAGGTTTGGAAGAAGAAGGTCTGAAGCTTCTAAAAGAAGCAAAAGATGCAACGGGATTGAATATAATAACTGAAGTAACCAGCGAAAAAGCTGTTGAGATTGCAGACAAATATGTTGACATGTTCCAGGTAGGGGCAAGAAACGTTCAAAACTTTCAATTACTAAGAGAAATCGGACGTTCGAAAAAGCCGGTACTGTTTAAACGCGGACCTGCAACTACTATTGATGAGTGGTTAAATGCTGCCGAATATATCATGAGCGAGGGAAACTATAATGTAGTACTTTGCGAAAGAGGTATTCGGACTTTCGAGACCGCCACCAGAAATACTTTAGATATAAGCGCTGTTCCGGTAGTAAAAAATTTGAGTCATTTGCCAATAATTGTGGACCCTAGCCATGCGGCCGGTAAAACCCAATATGTACTTCCTCTTTCGAAGGCAGCAATAGCTGCAGGCGCAGACGGTTTAATAATTGAAGTTCATCCCAACCCCAAATGTGCATTGTCAGACGCTGCCCAGCAGTTAACTCCTGAAAATTTTGATGATTTATGTAAAGATATTGGAAAAATTGCCGAAATAATAGGAAGAGAGTTCAGATATGGATATTAATAGTGTATCAATTATTGGCCTTGGCCTTATAGGGGGCTCTTTGACAAAAGCATTAAAGGAACGTCTGAATATTACCGAAATAAAAGCTGTAGATTTAAGTGAGCACAACATTAATCAGGCATTAGCGGAAGGATATATCTCTAAGGGATATACCGAATTAAATGATGATATATATGATGCGGATTTAATTTTTATTTGCACTCCCGTAAAAAATGCAATTGAATATATTAACAAGTTATCTTCAAAAGTTCGGGACAATTGTATAATTACTGACGTTGCAAGCACTAAATCCGAAATTGTTAATTTTATTAATTCAATGGATAATCCTCCTCGTTTCATAGGAGGACATCCAATGGCAGGTACTGAAAAATCAGGTTTTGCATCAAGTTTATCACATTTATTTGAAAATGCATATTATATTCTAACACCGACTATAGGCACTAAAGAAGAAGATATTGACATTATGGTTGATATAATTAAGAGAATTGGTGCTATACCTATACTAGCTGATGCAGAAGAACATGATTTTGTTACCGCCGCAATAAGCCACGTTCCGCATATAATTGCATCGGCATTGGTTAACTTAGTTGGTAAATCAGATTATCCCGATGGCAAGATGCAAACCCTTGCAGCTGGCGGCTTTAAAGATATAACAAGAATTGCTTCCTCCAGCCCCGATTTGTGGGAAAATGTAGTATTAAGCAACAATCAAAAAATCAAGAAAGTTTTAGACGCCTTTATTGAAACATTATATGAATTTAAACATTATATGGATAACGACAATGCAAAAGCTATAAACAACTATTTTAGAACTGCCAAAGCTTTACGGGACTCTTTGCCTGACAACCGAAAAGGATTGCTTATTTCTGCCCATGAAATTATAGTGGATGTTGTAGACAAACCGGGCATAATTGGTGAAATTGCATCGATACTCGGTAATAATGGTGTTAATATAAAGAATATTAATGTTTCAAATAGCAGAGAGTTTGAACAGGGCTGTTTAAGAATCACCCTTCCGGATTCCGATAGTGTAAAAAATGCTGTTATTTTGTTGTCAGACCACGGATATAAAGTATATAAGATTTAATGGCAGCTATGTGTTTATTTATATTAAATCAGTTTGATATTTGTATAATGGATTTTGGCTTAATATATATAGATATACATAGTTTCTCAAAATTAAATAAATATAATTTGTCTTGATAAATATTTTTTGAGAAACATGTGATTGAAAATGCAAAATGAAAATTTCATTTTATATTCTATAATAATATAGCTGCAATTGCACCTCGTGTTTTGTGACAGAGGTTACAAATGTGCAACTTACTTACTAAAGGAATGGGGGAATAGAATGTGTTAGTTGAACAAAGGGATTCTTTGAGAGGCGAAATAGCAGTACCTGGTGATAAATCCATATCCCACAGAGCTGTACTTTTGGGTTCTCTTGCTAAAGGAACAACTGAAATTATTGGTTTTAGAATGGGAGAGGATTGTCTAAGTACTATTGACTGTTTCAGAAAAATGCAGGTTAGCATAGAGAGTCTTGCTAATAACAAAATAAAGGTACATGGAAACGGACTTTATGGTTTAAAGCCTCCATCTTCCCCATTGAATGCCGGAAGATCCGGAACAGCTTTAAGACTTCTGCTTGGAGTATTGGCAAGTCAACCCTTTAATTCGGTTTTGACCAGAAACGAAGCTTCTATCAGAAAACCGGTTGGCAAAATTGTTAAGCCGCTTAGAGATATGGGAGCGGTTATAAACGGAAGAGATGATGGCAATTTGTGCCCTCTCTCAATATCTCCATCAAAGTTAACCGGCCAGGTTTACCGCCTTTCATTAAGGGATACCCAAATTAAATCTCCTCTTTTACTTGCGGGACTTTACGCACAGGGTGATACTAAAGTAGTGGAAGCTGTTAAATCGAGAGACCATACGGAACTTATGTTGAACTATTTCGGCGCAGATATTAACGTAAATGGCTTGGAAGTAACTGTTCGCAATGTTGAAAATCTTTATGCACAAAACATTGAGGTACCGGGAGATATTTCAATTGCTAGCTATTTTATAACTGCCGGACTGATAGTACCAAATTCCGATATAGTTATAAAAAATGTAGGAGTTAATCCTACAAGAACAGGAATTCTTGATGTTTACAAGTCAATGGGTGCAAAAATTGAAATATTGAACGAACGCACAGTAAGTAATGAAAAAGTAGCCGATATAAGAGTTGTTTCCTCTCAATTGAAGGCAACTACTATTGAAGGGGATATAATTCCAAGGCTTATAGATGAAATACCTATAATAGCTGTTGCTGCAACCATGGCTAATGGCAAAACCACTATTAATAACTTAAAAGGTTTTAAATTAAAAGACTCCGGTAAAATAAAAATGCTAACTACAGAGCTTGCAAAGTTAGGTGCTCTTGTTCAGGAAACAGAAGACGGTATAGTAATTGAAGGAGGCAAAACATTAACCGGTACCATTGTGGAAGGATATAATCATCCGGCCATTACAATGGCATTGTGTATTGCAGGCCTTGTAGCCGAAGGCGAAACAATGATAAGAAAAACTCAAGTCTTAGATATTGCTTATCCTGAGTTTATCTCAGTGTTAAATAAACTATAGTTTATTGAATAAATAAGAGTAAAGAAAACTTACTTTGATAATAAAAAAGTTACTGGATCCTAATCCCAGTAACTTTTTCTATTTAGGCTTCTATTTCCATCGCAAGAGTTTCCCACAGCTCATATAGTTCTTCAAGTCTTTTTTCCATTTCCTGCTGTTTATTGTGTAATTCATTCAGCTTTACATGGTCACTTAGTATTTCCTCAGACTGCATTTCAGCCTTTATGTTTTCAATAGAACTTTCCAATTTTGCAATCTCATTTTCTGTTTCGGTATACTGCCTTTCCAGCTTCCTTCTTCGTGCTTTTTCCTCTTTTGTTGCAATATGGGATAGCTTTGCCGCCGAAACCTTCTCAACTGTCGAAGCTGTTTTCGATTCAAGTGTAAGTCTTCCCTTATACTGCTTAAATTCAGAATAATTCCCCATGTAATCTATATAGGAGTCACTGCCAAGCTCGATAATCCTTGTGGCAATCTTATCTATGAAATACCTGTCATGGGATACTATTATAAGAGTACCTTCATAATCCAAAAGCGCACTTTCTAAAATCTCTCTTGAACTGATATCCAAATGGTTTGTGGGCTCGTCGAGAATAAGCACATTTGCTCCCGACAACATGATCTTTAAAAGAGAAATTCTTCCCTTTTCCCCACCACTAAGCTTGTCTATCTCCTTGAAAACATCATCACCCTTAAAAAGGAACATGGCAAGGGCATTTCTTATTTCAGTCATTGAGAGATTGTCACTTACCTCTAAAAGTTCGTCTATTACTGTATTGTTTAAAGAGAGATCCGAGTGTTCCTGGTCATAATAAGCCTCTGTTGTATTGTGCCCAAACTTAAAACTTCCTGAATACTCCTTTATTTTTCCCCTTAAAATCTTAAGCAAAGTAGACTTTCCGCACCCATTAGGTCCTAATATAAATACCCTTTCTTTCTTCTTAATTTTAAAACTTAAGTTTTTAAACAGTGGTCTTCCCGGATATTCCTTCGAAAGCTTATCTACCGTTAAAACTTCATTTCCACTCTGCATAGCTACTTTAAAATCAATTTTAATTTTCTCCGGAAGGTCTTTAGGCTTCTCAATTTTCTCCATTCTTTCAATAGCCTTCTGTCGGCTTTCAGCAGCTATAATATTTCTTTCCCTGTTCCATCTTTTTTGCTGTTCAATAAAAGCTTCAATTCTTGCAATTTCTTTTTGCTGCTGTTCATAGTGCTTCTGCTGGATTTCCCTGTCCTGTTCTTTTTGCTTTACATATTTCGTATAATTGCCATTATAAAGCTTGGACTCACAATTTTCTATTTCAAGAGTCTTATTGGTTATTCTGTCTAAAAAGAACCTGTCATGGGAAATAATCATGACACCTTTTTTATAGTTAATAAGAAAATCCTCCAACCATTCAACGGCATCTATATCCAAGTGGTTTGTAGGCTCGTCCAAAAGAAGCAGATCGGGCTCTTCCGTCAAAAGTTTTGCCATGGCAAGACGGGTTTTTTGACCTCCACTTAAGTTGCTCACCTTAAGGTCAAATTCTTCTTCCCTAAATCCCAGGCCTTTTAAAATTCCCCTTGACCTGCTGTTATACTCATATCCTCCATTTCGTGAAAAATTGTCCGAAAGATTTGAGTACTCTTTCATGTAAGAGGACAAACGCTCCTCATCTTTTTCAGCACTTATTAGCTTTTCCAGCTCTTTAATCCGCTCCTCCATCCTGATGAGATGGGAAAAAGCAGTCAATACTTCCTCAAGAATGGTATTCGATGACTCAAGCTCCGAATTCTGAGCAAGATACCCTACCTTACATCCCTTTGCCAGATATATTTCACCTGAATCAGGAGTATAACTCGATGTAATTATTTTAAACAGGGTGGATTTCCCTGCACCATTTACCCCTACAATACCGATTTTATCTGTATCTTGAACACTAAAAGTAACATCTTTCAATATTTGCCGGGTTCCAAAAGAGATAGATATATTATTGCACCCTAATAAAATCATAAATTTCACACCTTACATTTATAGGTAATTACCGTTTTTCGTCCCCAAAAGCCAATTATAAAGGCTTTGCTTCTTGCAGTGTAAAATAATTCCACAAAAAACATCTAGCCATTTTCGTCTTAAATTGTAGCAAAAATCAAGCTTTTAAGCAATATTGACAATAAAATAACGAAGATGATATAATCAGAACGGAGCGAAGTTAGGCCTAAATTTAACAGAAGGGATTCTGATGATAATCCCAAACATATATAATTGAGGTGAATCTAATGGGCTTAGACAAGAAAATATCAGCTGCTGTTATTAAACGTTTACCTAGATACTATAGATATTTATCCGATCTGCTAAAGTTAGGGATTACGAGAATTTCTTCTAAGGAACTAAGTATGCGAATGGGCATTACCGCTTCACAAATACGCCAAGATTTAAACTGTTTTGGCGGATTCGGTCAACAGGGATATGGATATAATGTTGAGCATCTTTATAATGAAATAGGAAATATACTCGGAGTTAATAATAAGTTTAGGTTTATAATAATCGGGGCCGGTAATATGGGACAAGCCTTGGCAAATTATTCAAACTTCGAAAAAAGAGGCTTTATATTTACAGGTATTTTTGATGTAAACCCTGATTTGATAGGAAAGAAAATAAATAATCATGAAGTTATGGATATGAATTGTCTTGATGACTTTGTCAAAAATAATAAAGTTGATATCGCAATGTTATGTGTTCCCTACGACCAAACTCCTATAGTTGCAGATAAAGTTGCACGGTTAGGAATAAAGGGATTGTGGAATTTCTCACCAATGGATCTGAAACTTCCTTACGATGTTGTTATCGAAAACGTCCACTTGAGTGATAGTTTAATGGTTCTTGGTTATAAATTGACTGAAAAATTAAAAAATTCGAAATGATTCTATCATAAGTATATTAGCATAAATCTAAAATGTTTCTCCTTTTTGACAAAATATCAAATAAAAAATATATGTGTAGAATCAAAATAATATCAGCAGTTATTTTTATTTATATATTAATAAAAAATTAGAGTACGTTTACTATAACTCATTTTTAAAATGTATGGTAAACGTACTTTTTATTTATTCTTTAGAACTTTTTCAGTTTTTTATGAATATACTGGATGTGGCATCAAAATTTTAAAAAGGAATGATGAAAATTATGATGTATACAGTACAGCCGGGAGATTCCTTATACCTTATTTCTCAGAGATTTGGAGTATCCGTCGATCAAATTAAACAGGCAAATCAGCTTTCCGGCAATATAATCTTTATCGGGCAACGTTTATATATTCCTATAAATCTCCAAAGACAAACGGTATATACGGTTAGACCGGGGGATTCCCTATACCTAATTTCCAGAAGATACAATACAATAGTCGAAAGCATTCAATTGCTAAATAATCTTACCGGTACTGAATTAAGGGTAGGTCAAACACTTACCATACCTCTTTACACCGAAGTTATTGTCAATGTAAACATAGCCAATATAAGGAGCGGTCCCGGAACCAATTTCAGCGTAGTTACAACAATGGTAAGAAACGCAAAGCTTCCCGTTGTAGGTTCATCCAATGGATGGTTCAAAGTACGTTTGCATAACGGCGTAGAAGCCTGGGTTTCCGGAACGGTAGTGAATCTTAGAGCTTATAGCGGTGACAAACCAATTACAAATATTTTAGGATTCTATACCCTTGAGGAAGGTCCTGCACTCCCAAGTTCCTTTACCTCTTTCGTAAACAACCTCGGAGAAATATCACAGACCGGTCTTTTTATGTTCAGAATAAGTGCCAATAACCCAACTACCATTGAAAACTTCGGTGAATTTACAGACCAAGATATACAAAATCTTGTTGCCATTGCTCACAGAAATAACGTAAAAATATTCCCGGTTGTGCACAACCTGCTTTACAGGCCTGGTGGAACAACCCTTGCCAAAAATGTTGTTAAGGTTCTTGTTTCCAACCCGCAAAACAGAACAGCCTTTGCTCTCAATCTTTTGAGACTGATAGAAAAATATAATTTCGATGGAGTGAACATCGACATCGAAGATGTTTTCATAGAAGACAGCGCTAATCTTTCCCTGCTCTATGCAGAAATTGCCAGAGTTTTAAGACCAAGAGGCTACTTCTTCTCCGCATCGGTACCGGCAAGGGTCAGTGATGAACCCTTTAATCCGTTTTCCGATCCCTTTGACTATGCAGCAATCGGAAACTCGGTAGATGAGTTTGTAGCAATGCTCTACAACGAGCACGGCTGGCCTGGCAGCGGCCCCGGCCCTGTAGTTTCTATCGGATGGATGGAAAGAGTATTGAGATATGCTATTTCAAAAATGCCTAAAGAAAAAATTGTGGGAGCAGTATCAGTGTTTGGATTCGACTTTAATCTTACTACCGGCAGAAATACTTATGTCACATATAGTATGGCTATAAACCTCGCCAACAGATATAACAAAGAAATTATTTTCGATGAAGAAACCCAAACCCCAATGTTTGCTTATGTAGATGAACAAGGTAATGAACATGAAGTATGGTTTGAAAACGCCCAAAGCATTTATGCAAAAATCAAACTCGCATGGGATCTTGGTATAAAGGGTATAGCCCTTTGGAGACTCGGAATGGAAGATGAAAGTATATGGACAATGTTAAGAAATCAAGTAGTTGTACGAAAAGACTAATTCTTTGACTACATAAGACTTAAATATTTTAAATGGGGCTAACGCCCCTTCTTTTGTTATCTTAACTTTGAATTCATATTTTTGCGTACTTCAGTATCAATACTCCCATATATGTCCTTAACCTTTGCAATCGAACATTAGCCTTTTTTTATAAATTTTTATGTATAAGTTGATCTTCTCAAATAATCGCAGTATTGAAAATATTGTTAGAATCTGTTATAAATCTGATATAATAACAAAAAATACATATCTGGGGCACTGATATTCTCTTAGTAAAAAATATTGAGCACATTCTCAAAAAGTATTGCTAATGTATATTAGGAAAATCTTTTCAAAATACTGAAGTAAGGGCAAAGTGAGGGCTTATGAAAATTACGGAATACTGTAAATATAAATTAAAAGTCAAAGGAATAAACAGTCGCTATATTATACCTATTATAGTAATAAGTGTTATTCTTTTGCCTTTTATTTTACTATTAATTGATTTTTTCTCAATAAACAAAATAAAATTCTATTTACCCGATAGTATCCCTGCTTTAACTAATGGAATAGCCTTTTTATTATTAATGCTAAACATAGTTGCTACTATTGCAAACATTAATAATTTTTTAAATTCAGAAGAATATTTATTTTTAAGAGCTTTCCCTTTTAGCGGCAGAAACTTCTTACAAGTTACGCTTTTTGAATGTGGACCTGTAAATTTATTATTAAGTATTGCCATAAGTTCTTTCATTGTTGCTGATTATTCAATAATATCCTATAAATTAATATATGGCATAATTATTGGTATGTATTTATTTATGTTTTCCTTTACTTTGAGCGTTTTGGCTGTATTGGTACAAATAGCCGCAAGATGGTATATTCCTTTACTTGTTCTTTTTGCACCAGTTATATTCACTGCTTTAAAAACATTAATGAGTGTAAAAGCGAATCAACCATTATAAATATCATCGCCGGTATAATAAATCCGGATTCGGGAATTTGCACATATTCTGATATCCCGACAAATCAAATATTATTTAAAAAGCATATCGGTTATCTTTCTGAAAACCCGTTTCTATATCCCGAATTATCGCCGATGCAATTTTTAAATTTTATAACGTCAATGAAGGAAATAGATACAGACGAAGTTCAAATAAGTACGCTCCTGAAAACTTTTGACTTGTGGGAAATTCGGGATAACAAGATAAGCTCTTTTTCTCTAGGTATGAGAAAAAGAGTATCAATTCATTCAAAATTTTCCTCAAAGGTATTTATTTTGTTTCAAAAAAGAATTAAAATTAATATATATGCATTTAAAAATTAGCATTTTTTGTGCAGATTCTAAATTTTATGTCAACATAAATAATATATAAGAGCGATTTGTAAAGCTAAAAAATCAATTGGTTTATAGATATTTATTTTTTTAGATAATAATTAACTTTAAAATAATAGATCAATATCATTTCTAATTTCGGGGAGGATAGTTTTTATGAAAAAAGGAATTATTTTATTTCTCGTTTGTTGTGTAACTGTCGGAATTGCATTATTCCAACATAATACCAACATTACATACGCTTCTGAGGCGACAAATCTTGAAGAAAACTTTTTGCTTGGCGACATAAATGGGGACGGTAATATAAATTCAATCGACTTTGCTTATCTGAAAAAATTTTTACTCGGCAAGCTTTTTGAGTTCCCCCGCGGGGCAACAGGATTAGCCGCATCTGATATCGACTTAAACGGTAGAATAGATTCAATAGACTATGCCCATATGAAGAACTTTTTGCTGGGCAAAGACACAATACCACCAGCATCTGTCTTAACACCTTCAATTGTAGTTGAATCAGGTTTTAAATTTGATTTGGATACCGGCACAATTATTAAATATATAGCTGCCAATAATAATGTAATAATCCCAGGCTATATTAACGGTGTAAAAGTAAGAGCCATAGGTGATAGAGCATTCGAACATCATTCCTTAATAAGCGTAACAATACCAAATGGTGTAACCAGCATAGGAGATTATGCTTTCAGTAGATGCAGTTTCTTAAAAAGTGTAACAATGTATGAAAGTGTAACCAATATAGGTGATTACGCCTTTTCTGAGTGCACCAGGTTAGAAAGCATAGAATTACCCGATAGTATAGATAGTATAGGAAAATATGCCTTTTCGCATTGCAGTAATTTAACAAGTATAAAGATGCCAAATAAAATAACCAATTTGGAACAGGGTATATTCAGAAAATGCACTTCATTAAAGAACATAACAATTCCAAATAATATAACCTCTATAGGCTCTGAAGCCTTTTATGGATGTAAAGAATTAACCGATATAACAATACCAAACAGTATAACCAGCATAGGTAAATATGCTTTCGCTGAATGCTACGGAATAACCGATATAACTATATCTGGAAATATTACTAGTATAGAACCTTATACCTTCTATGGATCTGACAGATTAACCAGTATAACACTGCCAAATAGTGTAACCAGTATAGGTGACTATGCTTTTGCTGAATGCAGACAATTAACCGATATAACACTACCCCAAAGTCTAACCGGTATTGGCGAATATGCATTTTATAGATGCAGCAGTCTAACCGATATAGCAATACCGGAAGGTGTGACCGAGATATCATCCTATTCTTTCTATGGATGTAGCGGATTGAAAAATATTACATTACCTAAAGGCCTGACCGCTATCGGTTCCCATGCTTTTGATGGATGTAGAGGATTAACCGGTATAACAATACCCGAAAATGTAACCAGTATTGGAGAATATGCATTTTCCGGATGCAGAGGATTGACAAGTATATCAATTCCTAAAAACATATCCGTAATAGAACCGTATACATTCTATTTGTGCTCAGGATTAACAACAGTAACAATACCGGAAAGTGTAACCGGCATTGGTGAATATGCTTTCTATGGCTGTAGCGAACTAAGAGAAGCAAAATTCTTAGGCAATCAACCGGAATACTTCGGTAGGAATGTTTTTGGAAATGTGCATTCGGATTTCAAAATTATAGTTTCTCCTAATGCAGTAGGCTTTGGTAAGCCAACTCCCTATAACAATGAAACTTCCTGGAAGTGGCCTGCAGACTTAAACCCAACATATAATGTAGTTATATCTGAAACAATTCCTGGCAAAGATGAAGTAGTAGTTTTTGAAAGTGAATATTTGAGATCCGTTGTTTTGGAAACACTCGGTAAGAATAGTAATGATGTTATTTATAAAAGTGATGTTGATAAAATTACTTATTTATACCTATTGAAGCCAATTGATTTGTCAGAACTTACAAAGCTTACTAATTTAGAATACTTAGTCATACGCTATAGTGATATAAGTGATATATCTCCTCTTTCAAACCTCAAAAATTTGATAAGTTTGACCTTAATGGAAAGCAACTCAGTAAGCGATATATCTCCTCTTTCAGGACTCACAAATTTAGAAGCTTTGCGGATTAATTCCGCTAACATAAGTGATATATCACCACTTGCCGGCCTTACAAAGCTAACTACATTAGTATTAGTAGATAATAATATAAATAATATGTCGGTGCTTGAAAACCTAACCAATTTAGATCACTTAGTTTTATATGGTAATAATATAAGTGATATATCATCAATAAAAAACCTCACTAAATTAGTGTATTTAGATTTATCTAATAATAATATAAGTGATATATCAGTAGTTGAAAACCTTACCGATTTAGATCACTTAAATTTATCTAATAATAATATAAGCGATGTATATCCACTCAAAAATCTCACTAAATTAATGTATTTAGATTTATCTAATAATGATATAAGTGATATATCAGTAGTTGAAAACCTTACTAATTTAGTTAACTTAAATTTATCCAATAATAATATAAGCAATATATCTCCACTTAAAAATCTCATTAACTTAACTACTTTGAATTTATCCAGTAATAGTATAAGTGATTTCTCTGCACTCAAAAATCTTACCAATTTAAAATCTTTAGATCTATCCGGAAGTAATATAAGTGATTTATCAATACTTAAAAACTTTACCAATTTAGTTGAGTTAAATTTGTATTCTAACTATATAAGTGACATATCGATACTTGAAAATCTAACCAATTTAGAATGTTTGTTTTTATCCTTTAACAATATAAGCGATATATCACCGCTTAAAAACCTAACTAATTTATGGCGTTTAAATTTATCCAACAATAATATAAGCGATATATCATCACTTAATAATCTTACTGAATTGCTTTATTTAAATTTACGCCACAATAATATAAGTAATATATCATCACTCAAAAACCTTACTAAATTAACCTATTTATATCTATCAGGAAATAATATAAGTGATTTATCTCCTCTCTCGTACCTTACAAATTTAGAAGATACTGATATGAAGAGATAGATTTTACGTATAAAATTATCAATCAAATTTAACACAAAAACCGTAATTTCCTTTGACCGGAAATTACGGTTTTTGCATTTAATACTTATTATCTTAAGCCTCCAGCTATTAATACATTTTGCTGGTGCAAAGCGTCTATCATATTATCTTTGTGTCTTTGGCAATTGAGGAAATACAAGTCAAAATGGCCATCCATACCGTTTGCTATAGTATCATAATTGGGGCCATACCCGTAATTATCACTCCTGTTGGCAACATTCTGCATATAGGGCACACCATCTACTCCGGCATGAGCCATACCTGCAATAGATACAGCCAGACGCCTTCCATTAAACTCTAAAATAAAAGGTCTTCTATCCCAAGTCCAATAACCGCCGAATATCTCTTTCATTACTTTAGTGTCGGAAGCAGTAAGTGTCTCACAATCAGCATGTCCTGCCCCCATAGTTCTTTTTATCATAAAACTTTTTCCTGTAGCAATATCAATAACTTTTCCTACACTTCCAATTGGAAAAACATATTGCGCTTCAGAAAACCAATCCAATATCTCACCGGATGTTGGTGTAACTTTGTCTTTAACAGGAATGTTGTGAACCGGAATTTTCAATACATCACCTATATTAAGCATTGCTTGCAGCAAAATATTATTGGCTGAAGCCAGTTCATAATCGGTTATCCCCATCTTTTGCGATATGCCCCATAAGCTATCACCTTTTTGAACTATATAATCTTTGTATGTTATATAATTTTTTGACGTATCTATATTTATTTTGTTTCTAAAATAATCACTATCGGCTTTATTATCCCAAATATCCTGTTTTATATAAGTGACACTGTTATGAATATATCCTGTTCCCTTTGCTGTTTCAACCTTGTACCAGTCTCCCTTTTTCCCTATTACCTTTACCTCTGTCCATGCTTTTAGATAACCTACAGGAGTTACACTTAAACTCGGTCCGCTACTTAAGGTAGCATTGTTTGAAGTATAGGAAACAAAGCTGTTATCTATCGGTTGAAACTGTTTTACCTTAAGCTTCTGATCCACATATATAATATCGCTTGTAAGACCGTTCAATTGTTTTATATTGTTTACCGTAGTACCAAACTTCTGAGATATCAGCCACAATGAATCTCCCGACCTAACCTTATAGGTCAAATCACCGGTCGTTTGTGTATATATATAAATCAAATTATTCTTGTAATCCATATAAGAATGAATTCCAAGCTTTTCACAGCAAAACTCCAGAGGAACCATAAATCTGTAGTCCTCAATACTCATAGGAGCAGGCGCTATTATATACTTTCCGTTGAACATCACGATATCATTATCCAGCCTGAACCTAATTTCATTTTCTTTGTAGGATATTATGCCTGTCATTGATTTGTAATCATAGGTAAAATCTCCTTTAATAGACTCAGCTAATTCTTTTGCCGGTATCATTATTGTATTATTCTTTGTAGCAGTTTTCACATTAATACCTGTAGAAGCATTATCTACGATAATTCCCATTTTATTTTCCCCAGCATATACATGCACCTGTGTAAATAACAGTAGAGCAAGCATGGCTGCTAAGAAAAAAGACATTTTTTTATTTGGCATTAAAATATCCTCCTTAGTTTACATAATATATTATATTATGTTCTATTTTTACCCTTAAATTCAATCCTCAAAATATTCCTCAAAATTTGGTTTAAATAAAAAAACTCACTGCTTTTTTAAGCAATGAGTTCTAATAATATTCCATTGTCAATTCTCACAATACTTCATTATTCCTTCCTTTATAGCTAAAGCAAGTTTATCTTGATATTCAGCTGTTGCAAGCTTCTTTTCCTCCTGAGGGTTTGATAAGAATCCACATTCAACAATTACTGTTGGAGTCTTTAAGTTCTTTAGTATTATAATCTCTGCCTTTTTTAGCATTGCCTCCCTTTTATTCTCAGGGTCCACAATTTCTCTCAAAGACTTTTGTATCAACTGTGCTGCAGTTTTACTTTCCGGTGAATTGGGCGGATAAAATACTTGCGCTCCATAGTATTGCTGCTGTGGGAATTTATTTAAATGGATACTTACAACAAGGTCTGCACCGGACTCATCCATTATTTTCTTTCTCTGTATTAAATCCTGCCTTCTCTTTTCAGTAACTCTTTTTGTACCTTCTTCATACTTAAGTGTGTCATCTTCCCTTGTCATAATAATGGTATAATTCTCTGCTTCAAGTAACTCTTTTACTTTTGAGGCAATATAAAGATTTATTTCTTTTTCCCTTATCCCACTGAAGTCACTTACAGCCCCGGGATCTTCTCCTCCATGTCCTGCATCTAGCACTATAATTTTATTTTTAGGCTCATTATTTGTTGCTTTTATCGTTGAGAAATTAACTCCATTAATAATACATGCTGTTAAAACAAGTACAACAAGTAAAATTGCAGCTATAATAACTTTATCCTTTTTCAAAATCAGAATCATTCGCGTTTCCCCCTGTATTTGAATCTACAATTAGCATATTCAAATACAGTTTGGCCATATGCAAACAAACCACAGCCAGTTTTCTATAAATTTCTGGAAATTAGAGAGTTTGTACTTTTAAGCTATACGGATGTAAAGGCATAGACGTATATCATAACAATTCCTAACAATAAAAATAATACTCCGGCTAATTTACTGGAAAACAGATACAAATCGGAAGGTTCCACATCTTCAATATTATCGATTACAGTAAAATATTTTAACTTAAATAAAGCTTCCGGATGGAAAGTATTTAAATATCCCACAATTTCGAAAATGATTGAACAAAGAAAAACCAAGAAAAAATCCTCTTTTGAAGATGCTATAATAAAAAATAAAACATAGCTTGCAATAATAATAGCAATACTTACAATTTTTGTAATCTGCTTTATCCTCTCTCTTCTTTTTTCTTTCATATTAAATTCGTTAATTATTTGTGAGCTTTCTCTTACCTCTATTTTCCCAATATAGGTTTCACACTCTTTGCACTTTAAAGCATTATCACTATTTCCTGTATTGCATTTAGGGCAGATTTTCATTTTAATTTTCCCCCTAAACCTTTATAATATTATAATCTATTCGATAATATTTCTTATTATTACTAGATTTGATTATATATCAAAAACATTGTTTTTGTCAAAATTTCATACACCTTCGATCCACTTTTATTTTCTCAAACTTTACTCCACACAAAAAAACTCTTATTGAACTACAACGAAAATTTGAAATATCTAATGTTTCGTTGTATAATATAATTACATAATATTTTTTCATAACAAAACATTAATTTTAAAATCTCCTTTTCAAAATAGTTCTTCTAAAATCCTTTGTTTATCATCTTATGAGATAGAGCTCTTTTATCGCATATAATATTCTTCAACAATCTTAAATAATCAAAGCCAAACGATAAGGAGTACGGATATGTTAAGTAAAAATGTATTTTATTTAGGCAGTCCAATCAGTGTATATGATGATTTCATCAATTTCCTGAAGAATACGTTTGACCAAATCAACATCTTTACACATTGCGATGATTTAATTAAAAATATTGAAAGCTTTCTTTGGGATGCTTATACCGTCGATATCTGGCCTATAATACTTTTTGTTGAATACCCTTTTTTAAATGAAATTAATAATTACTTGAATAACCGATTGGAAGATTCCGACTACATACTGGTAAGCTTTTATCATAAAGATCAAAGCTCTATAGACGATTTTTGCAATATTTCCGATTTTGTTAACACTGCGAAATTCAATAATCGCTTTTTTATAAACAGGCTCGCAAACGAAATAAATATCAGAAAAAACTTTTTATCCTTAAAATGTGGAATCAGTGAGTTTTATGAAATAGGCAGAGCCATTTCTTTCGAAAAAAATACTTTTAACCTCTTAGAGACAGTTATTACAAGCAGCATTAAGTTAACCTCTTCCGATGCAGCTATAATATATCTTGTAATAGACAAGAACTCTTACAATTGGACCTCAATAAAAGATAGCAATTATGATGATAAGTTACTTAAATTTATAATCTCAAGAAACATGAGCATGGATATCGATCTTGAAGCCCATACTTCTACAATAACCAAGGATAGTATTTTGGGCTATTCGGTTATGACAGGTAAAACTATAAGAATTGATGACGTCCGTAAATTGAATGATGCTTCTGAATATCGTTATAACAACTACTTCGGCTTACGTACAGGATATATAACCAAATCCGTTTTCACAATCCCTATGAAAAACCATGAAAATAACATTATAGGTGTAATTCAGCTAATTAATAAGAAAAAAAATCCGGATCAAAAAATAGATTTTAAAGAATCTTCCTGTATAAACAGTATTATTCCCTACACCTACTCCGACGAACTTATAATGACTTTACTTGCAGGCCAAGCCGGAGTAATGCTTGAAAATATTTTGCTGTACAGCGATACACAACATCTTCTTGAAAACCTAAAAAGGCAAAATACTGCCTTAGATACACTAATAAAAAGAATTCAAAAAGCCCATGAAGAAGAAAGAAAGCGTATTGTAAGGAATTTACACGATGGTCCTGCTCAAGCTATGGATAATTTCTTACTTAAGATTGAACTTGCTCGAAAATATTTTAAAGATAACATGATTCAAAATGGGCTCAATGAACTTAATTTATTAAATGAAAGCATTAATTTCACTTCAAAAGAAATACGTTCTATTCTGTATGACTTAAATCCATCTAACCTTAATGATGGACTTGCAAAAGCCCTTAAAAACAGGTTACGCTTTTTAGAAGAGGATACCGGACTTAAAGTTAACTTTATCTTTTCCGGCGACGATTCTAAACTTGAACACTATACTGTATACTCTCTATACAGAATGGTAGTGGAAACTCTTACACACATTGGAAAGCACGCCAAAGCAAGTATGGCTGCAGTCGATTTAAGAATATACGAAACCGGTATATCAATTCAAATTACCGATAACGGAATGGGTTTCGATGTAAAAACTCAGGCCGGTAAACACAAAACCATAAATGGCGGTTTTGGACTGTCGCTACTCAAAGATCGGGTAGAATTTCTAAAAGGAAGATTTGATATACAATCGGCTCCCGGAAAAGGAACAGACCTCATAATATACATTCCTTTATAAAGGGCAGATGGATTTATGCTTCTACCTATAAATCGGGACATCCGTTCCTTTACTCCAAATAAGTCCAGTAAAAATCCATATCCTGAATAGCACTGCTTCCTCTTACAAAACCTTTTATTTCAGCTTTGACAGCATAACTGCCGTATACATAGTATAGAGGACATAGGGGCATGTGTTTAAATAACAATTCTTCTGCTTCTTTAAGCAAATTCATTCTTTTTTTCTCGTCAAGTTCTTCTCTGGCTTTATTTATCATTTGGTCATACTCCGGAACATTAAAACCTACTACATTGAAATAGTTTTCTGTTTCAAATATCTCTAAAAATGAAATGGGATCATTGTAATCACCTTCCCACCTTAGAAGAGCCATCTGATAATCCTTTTGTATCAATCTTTCCTTGACACTTTCAAAAGGCATTATCTCTACTTCTACCTCAATACCTACATTTTTTCTCCACATTTCCTGTATTGCCTGAGCATCCCTTTTCGAAGCCTCTGTACCGTCTATCAATAAAGTCAATTTAGGCAAATCGGAAAGTTTAAGTTCTACAAGCGATTTTATAGCAAAGCTCTCCGCTTCTGATGTATTATAGCCTGTGACAAAATCGCCGGTCTCTTCCCGGAAAGACTTTTCCAACCCTCTTACAACGGGATTTACAAAGGCATAAGCCTCTTTAGATCCATCTTTAACTGTTTTATTGACAAGACTATCCCTCTCAATACCATAGGTTAATGCTTTCCTTAAATTTATATTTTTTAAATATTTATCCTCAATATTAAATGAAATATACTGTGTTGCTCCCGTATTATAACTTTCTACCCTAAACCCTTTTGCTTTCAATTCTTCAATTTGATGAGATTGAGAAATTTCAACAACATCAAGCTCTCCTGCCTGAAGAGCAGAAATAGCTTCTGAATCATCCGGAATAATCTTAAAATTAATTCTATCTATTTTTATATTTTCTGCATTCCAGTAATTTGAATTTTTTTCAAGGACTATTACCTTATTATGCTCCCACTCCTTTACAATAAAAGGACCATTACCTAAGATATTCTCAGCTTTTTCTCCATATTTGTTCATACCATTTACTAATGGCTGTTTTGAGTAAAACTCTCTATTTATGGGCATAGCTATACTATTGCATGCAATTTGAAGGAAATACGGTGTAGGCTGCTTTAACTTTACTACCAATGTTTTCTCATCTTTAGCATCAATAGCTACATTTTCCCTACTGCCCTTACCGCTTAGATAATCCTCAGCCCCTTCTATGCACGTAAGTAAATATCCCAATGGTGCAGATTGATGGTCTGCAGGCTTTGGGTTTAAGGCTCTAAGCCAAGCATCTTTAAAATCCATTGCAGTAACTTGTGAGCCATCTGCCCATAAAGCTTCTCTTAAATAAAAAGTATATGTAAGTTTATCTTCACTAATATCCCAAGATTTTGCAATCCCTGGCATAGGTACTCCATTTTGGTCGTTACGACACAGTCCTTCAAACACTGCATTTATTATCCTCATGGGATAAACATCACTAATCAATTGAGGATCAAGCACTTCCGGTTCCCCACCAATACTTAAAGTTATTTCATTTAACGGTAAATCCTGACCTTTTTTTAAGCCACAACCACTAAAGACTATGTTAAAGCACATTAATGCAGCAGCAAGTTCCAAAGTAATTTTACGAAGCCTCATAATGTAGATTCCTCCATATAAATTTTCATAAGGCCATTTCAATAAATGGCCTATACAATATAAAATCTATTGTTAGAATAACTCAACTCGCTAATTGCCTATAGAGTAAAAAAACATTTTTCAATCTTGTACTATGATATTAATATATGTTACAAGATGTCCGATTAAGAACAGTAAGATGTGTATAGTGAAGGTACTATTAGAAGTGATGCGCTGCAGCCTTGCCCATTTATATATTCAAGTTTAGAAGACAGAAAATTTTCATAGCTTTAAATAAAACGTATATTAATGTCGTCAATGTTGCCGCCTAAACGATGAATAGAAGATTTTATCTCCAAAAAAGTCTCGTAATCTATAGTATCCATGTTCTTTTCAATATATCCACGAAGAACAGGTATTGCTCTTCCATCCCCAAAGTTTCCCAGACATATGGCGCCAAAAAGTTTATTTTCCATTTTTACGAAAGTACTCTTTATTGTTCTGTATATCAAATCATATAAACTTCTATCTTTTACTGTAACTCCTATTTTAACTAAAGTATCCAGCAGATATTCCTCCAAATTACCAATATTGCTGCTCTCATTCAATATTTCCATAATGCGGTTTGCAGCACTTTGCCCCATTTGAATCATGGAATTTAATATTTCCTCAATTACTATTTCATTATCTTCACTAACATCAAACATCAGCTTGATTAATGGCTCCAATACACTTAATGACTTCCATTTCCCTATTGTTCTGATGGCCATTAACGATATTATTTGCTCGTCATCATCATAAAGGAGTTTATTATCCGATGCCAAATCCAATAATCGGTTTACAGCATCGTCATTAAAAGTATGCAGTCGATCTAAAAGCGGGTCCGGTATATCGTTGTCACATAACTTTGCTGCCATTTTAAACAATTCAATGAGCTCATCTAATTCAGTTATTGAATCAAAATATTCTTTAGGACTTATACCTCCTATACTTGAATTAGGAGTATTGGCCCATTTCTCAAGGTTCTTTTGAAGGTGTTGTCTTATGCTTTCATCCTCTATATTTAATAATTCATGAGATTTATTGCTCATAAAAATTTCATTATAGCTTTCCTCTACCGCCATATTATAACTTTCAAAAAGTATTTCTGACCTTTCCAATTTCTAGTCCTCCAATTACACACTAAATTCAAATTTCGTTTCAATCATTTTAAACCCTTCTTCTGTCTTTCACATATGTACTTCCGGGTAGTGATTTGGCCTTTTTCTTAATTTCAGCTGCTATTTCTGCAATTTGAATATGACTTATTAACTCTCTCGACTCATTTGTTACCACTGCAAGTGAAATGGACATGATCGGAAATTTCATAATTTGACCTTGCCTATTACTTGTGACAATATAACCCCTTTGAATATCTTCATCACAATAAAGGGATTTTATCTTTTCATCAAAGTCGCTTATTATCCCTTTGCATATAGCTTCTGCTTTATCAGGAGTAGTGACGATAACAAAATCATCACCACCGATATGTCCTATAAAATCACCTTGATTTCCGTAATTGTGTACATTGTCAATAATTATATCAGCTGTAAGCTTAATTGCCCTATCTCCGCTAGCAAAGCCATAAACATCATTATATGCTTTAAAGTTATCCAAATCTCCATATATTACTGCAAAAAGCATCCGTTTTGCTATTCTATGGTTAATTTCAGCCTGAATTTCTATATTCCCCTGAAGACCGGTAAGAGGGTTTGCTCTTCTATTTCTCTCAATACGCTTTAAAGTGTTTCGTACTCGACTAATAAGCTCTCTCTCGTTAAAGGGCTTGATAATATAGTCATCAGCTCCTATTTCAAGGCCTGTAAGCTTATCATCTTCATTATCCTGAGCAGTTAACATAATTATAGGCATTAAATTATTGCTCTCATCATCTCTGAGTATTTTACAAACTTCAAAACCATCCATACCTGGCATAACCACATCTAATATCACAAGGTCAGGTTTTTCTTCCCGTACCTTCTGAATTCCATCCATGCCGTTTGAAGCAGTAACTACATCATAGTCAGCAGCCGTCAGAATATCTGATATTAACTTTGTCATAAACTCGGTATCATCAATTATGAGAATCTTCTTCTTAAACATGAATCACTAACTCCTGTGAAGTATAATAGTGAAACTGCTGTAATATTTATCGGAAAATTTGTATTAAATTATTATAATTATATATTAATTTATCTGTTTTGAAAAGCTATCTCCAAGCATTATTTGCATAAAAAAGTATCTCCAACTTCATCTTATATTATATTCATTTAAAGCAATTATTATATTGAATTTCAAATATAGTAAGAAATGAATCCAGATATAATTTTCCCAGTAAATTGATAACTAAAAGATTCTGTTTTGTGGTATACTTAAGTAATAAGGGAGTGATTCTATTGGCAGAATTTTGCAAGTGTGGTTCACTAATGCTGAATGGTTCATGCACAAACAAAAATTGCAAAAATAAGACTGACAGCAAACATAGTGTATCTACCACAAAGAAAACTAAAGCAAAAAGTGATACTTTAGATAGTAAGACTAAACTTTCGAGAACAAGAAGAGCTTCAAAATGTATCACCTATAATTTATATGATATGAAAGAAGAGAATTCTGAATAGAATTCTCTTCTTTCATATCATATTCATAATTTCTAACTCTATTTATCTGTATTTTTTAAATTATCCCCATTCTTTTTCGATTTTTTAATCAATACTTTATCATTCCTTTAGTCATCAAACATAGAGTTTTCAATGTAATGGGGCTTAAATGACTTCTGTTACACAGCATTTGCTTTATTTTAAACCAAGTGCTTTCCTTTTACTATTAATATGTTCTTCTATGCCGTCTGCCACTTGTTTTGGGTCATCGCCTAAAACAATTTTACCACCTGTCAAACCTTCAACATCTTCTGTAAGCAACTTTACAAGCTGCGGTGCCCCTGTTATAAAAGGAGTAGGAGACAGATGTGTATATGCTCCATAAGCCACAGCAAAAATACCATCAATAGTAGCTTTCTGCTCCATCCATTCCGGTGCTGTAACTGCAATGGGCAAATCGGGGACATCTACATTCAAAAAGTCCGCCAATGCTGTAACAAGCATGGATATTCGTCCAGTATCGGTACAGGTACCAAAACTTAATACAGGAGGAATCTTTAGTAATTCACATACTTCCTTAAGTCCTGCTCCTGCCATCTCTTTAGCTTCAAGGGTACATAGCCCTGCAATCTCCAAACCGTGATTACCGCATCCTCCGCTTACAACCAAAATGTCCCTTTTAATTAATTCCTTTGTCAAATTTACTGTATTCCAATCATGAGGTCCGTTTCTTAAGGTGGAACAGTTTACAAGAGCAACTACTCCTCTAATTTTACCCGCTGAAATAACCTCCACCAGTGGATCCAGTTTATTTCCCAGTGCACCTAGGACAGCTTCGCAAGAAAATCCTGCAATAGCCTTCTGAACCCTTTGAGGAACCTTAGGTACTATCCTTCCTTTTCTCTTTTTAAAGTTCTCTATTCCAAGCTCTATCAGCCTTTCAACCATACCGTCTACTTCCCGTGGATTGTACGGCATTTGATGCTGTAATCCCGGTACGCCTATAATTGTACTAACACTTACCAAAGTTACTTGGTACTTCTCGGCATACTGATCTATCGCCGGCGGTGAACAGTTTTCTTCCATAGCTACAACGTCTACTGCACCTGTGGCCAGCATCGGTTCAATTGCCAACCAATTTCCCATCAATCCTACAAACACATCATCTGTCTCAAACCTTTGTAGGAGTTCCTGTCCCGTCTCAATGGATCCTACCACTCTTAAGCCTTTCGCGCCGGCTTCCCTTGCCCTTTTTTGAATTTCCTCAGTTCTTGCCTTTTCTATGGTTGCAGCTCCCACCCAAGGCTGATGACCATTAAACACAATATTAATGTAATCTGGGTCTAATATTCCAAGGTCAGTATTCACTTCATGGGGTGTAGGTGTTCCATATAGAATATCTTGAACCATTTCAAGCCCTATCTGTGCTGTATATATGGTAGCTAATCCTAATCTTAACGCCTTTTTAGCCAATGAAGCATAATCACCGTCCACATTTGTAAGACAGCTTGCAACGCAATTCTGTTCCTCATGTATAACTCCAGCCGGATAAATATTAAGCCTTTTCCATACTTCTTTTCTCTTTTTCGGTGCAAAGGCTTCCACCATAATACTCGGTTTTTCCGGATCTTTAGCCATTTCACTTTCCAAAAGATCGGCCAATTGCACAGCCATGGTGTTTATATCCTGATTGGTATCTATTCCAACCTTTTCACACATCCATTTCAATTTATTTTCATCGGCAATTTTAAAAGGTGTTCTACCTTGTGCAGTTAATCTTAAAGTTCTATAGGCTTCATAAGCATGATGGCTATATGTACCAGCCCCCATTATATTATGAAGCAGCAATTCTCTCATTGCCATCGCATCAGGACCGATTCCGCACACCCCTTTGGTCTGTCCGCCTTTTTCACTAATTCTGCAGGGTCCCTATGAACATAGCTTACAGCTTAATCCTTCCAAACAAAACTTACATCGTATTTTCTCCTGAAGAGTCCACCGATCAAATACATTAGACATTCCGTCTTCTCTAATGCGCTTTAGCATTTCTTCAACAGAGTCGTGATAACTTACCCTTCCCTCTGTTTTTTCCAATATTGCTTCGCTCATTATCATTCCTCCACAAAAAATACTATATAAAAGTTTTTGCTCAAAACTTAATAAATATGCATAAAAACAAGCACCTGTCAAAATGACAAGTGCTTTGTCAAACACTAATTTAAAAATTTTATCCCATAATATTAAATATATCCTTAAGAATATTATCTTCAAAAATTACCTTCTTAGCCTTTTCCCTATATTCTTCTACATGTATATAAGTCATCCTATTCGGTTTTATATTCGGTGCCATATCTATAGCTTTAACATAATCGTCGGGATTGAGTTTAAGGGTCTTTACAAAGCTGAAAAAGCCTGTGTCGGAAAGAAATTTTCTTATTCTTTCATATCGGTGGTTTTGTACAATACTCATTATATAGCTTGCAATTCCTACTTGAATACCGTGTAGCTGAGGCTTTAAAGTCATCTTGTCAAGAGCATGGGATATAAGGTGCTCACTTCCGCTGGCCGGCGAACTGTTTCCGGCTATTTCCATAGCAATTCCGCTCATGGTAAGTGAATCCACCAGCTCTTTTATGAAAAAGTCTTCCTTTATATCGGTATATGGCATCCTTACTATGCTGTTTACCGATTTTTTCGCTATCATTACTGCCAGGTCATCTACCCTTGTTACGCCTTTTTCCTCCTCAAAGAGCCAGTCATATACTGCGGTTATCTTGGAAACAATATCTCCAAGACCCGAATATATAAATCTTTCCGGTGACTTCTTAATTATTGTTGTGTCAACAATAATTCCATAAGGCATACGGGCATGTACAGAAGTCCTATGTCCGTTTATATACAGTGAACATCCCGAACTTGCAAAACCGTCATGAGCTGTTGATGTAGGAACACTAATAAAAGGAAGATCCCTTAAGAAAGCTATGTATTTGGCAACATCAAGTACCTTTCCCCCTCCTATACCTACAATAGCTTCCGCGTCTGCCGGAATGGAAAAGGCCTTTGAGGTTATATATTCCATGGAGTTATCATCACATTCATTCTCTTCCAAGACTTTGAGACCTTTATTTCTATTTAATGCTCCAAAGATTATATCACCAAATAAATCCCTTATACCTACACCTATAAACAGTACTATTTTCTTTATCCCGGACTTTATTATATATCGATCCAGTTCCTCTAATTTATTGGGGCCAACTTCCATAATAACAGGAATAGATATTCTATGTGTTTGTGGCTTCATACCAAAACTCCCCTTTCCGTCAAATCTTTTTCTATTTCCTTAAAATCCGAAAAAACAGTAAAATTAATATTCTCTTTACGCAGCAATTCAGCCAGTTCTCCCCTGGCATAAACCAAATCAGCTGTTTTTGCCGCCTCTAAATCCGGCTCACTGTCTCCGGCAAAAATTAAGTAATTGTAATCTTTTTTTATGCTTTCCACCACTTTGCGTTTATCCAATCCGAAAACTTCAGAGAAATACTCACTGTTTGGATCGGGAATTATTTTTATTCCTCCGTTTGAATAAACACCCTCCATGGATATTACAGGAACATCCTTTATCCCGAAATGTTCCAGTAATATTTTTATATAATAGGAAGTGCCTGCACTTACAATATAAAAATCTCCATTGTTCTCTTTTATTTTATTTATAAATTCTTTTGCATATTTATCTAGCGGTATTTGAATAATTTCATCATATATCTCCTTCTCACTTAAATTGGTAGATCCAAATACTTTATTCAAAAACTCCACATTTATCTTTTTGGTTTTCTTCCATTCAGTGTATAGCTCTTTCCCCTCATTCCCCATATACTTTTCAATTATAATATGGTAAAAATCCTTTGAAGAAAGGGTTCCATCAAAATCCGAAACAAATGCAAATTTTTTCATCCGATAACCTCCTATTTTCAGAGACGACTATATAATCTCAAACGCTTGCGTCTCAGATATAACTATATTAAACTACTTTCCGTCCAATATCAATAAATCCTGTTGCATTGCTCGGATATAATATACCCAACTAAGTATCTGTGTAAACGCATATTATGGATTATGCTGCGCCATTAAACCGTGTAAAGTTTTTGTAACACTTCTTTTGAATCCTCATAAACTAATACTATAAATAACAATCAGGGAGGTTATAGCTATGTCTGACGACAGATGCGGTTTTGTGGGCTTTGGCTTTGGTATTAGCTGGTTCTGGATAATAATTATTATTATTCTTTTATGCTGTTGTGGCAATGGTTTTGGAGGGTATGACAATTCCTGCAACAAGCCGTGCTAAAAAAGCTTCGGAATATCATCCCCTTTTGTTTTCTCTTTCGCTTAGTTCAAAAGAACCGTAATAATAGTTTTGGGGCATAATGCCCCTATTGTTTTTTCTTTTTTTCACCTCAAGAAAAACAATAACTTTGAGACATTATGCCCTTTGCTTATTATCTCTTTAAAAAGCAAAATTAAAGGAGGGTAAAAAAGCAGCATTGTGTTATATTAAATCACGTAATCTTCCGGTATAAACACTTTGAAATCCTTAGGTCTTACATAAATAACCTGCTTTTCTTTCAAACCTAGCTTCCTGTATTGTTCTTTATTTATTTCAGCTTCAATGAACTCCCCATTGTCTTGCCTACGGAGTTCAATATTTACAATTGGCCCTATCGCTCTAATAAATATAATCTCTGCAGCAATAAATTCATCTCCCTTTGCCTCTAGGCTAATTTCAATATCATGAGGACGAATATAACTTACAATATTTTTATCCTTAGCTTCAGTATATTCGGGTAAATCGAGCTTTATAGAACCGAGTTCCACCTTCCCGTTATGTATTCTTCCATGAAACAAATTGACATTACCCAAAAAATTATATACAAAAGGATTTGCCGGATTGTCATACACTTCTTCCGGAGTACCTATTTGCTCTATTTTGCCCTGGTTCAAAATCACAATTCTATCGGCCACATCCAGTGCTTCCTCCTGGTCATGGGTAACAAACACACTGGTTATGGGATATTTGTCATGCAATTTTCTCAGCCATCGTCTAAGTTCTTTTCTCACCTTTGCATCTAAAGCTCCAAAAGGCTCATCAAGTAATAAAACTTTCGGTTCCACTGCCAATGCTCTGGCCAGTGCAATTCTCTGACGCTGACCGCCGGAAAGTTGGGATGGATAGCGATTTGCCATTTCCTCCATTTTTACCAACGCCAGTAGTTCATGTACTTTTTTATTAATCTCTTCTTTACTGGGTCTTAACTTTGCAGGTCTGACTTTTAAACCAAAGGCTATGTTTTCAAATACAGTCATATGCTTAAAAAGAGCATAATGCTGAAATACAAAGCCTACTCTTCTGTCTTGTATACTTTTTTGAGTAGTATCTTCGCCGTCAAATATAATGCTTCCCTCATCGGCTGTTTCCAGTCCGGCTATTATCCTTAGCAGTGTGGTCTTTCCCGAACCGGAAGGACCTAGTAAAGCCACCAATTCTCCCGTATTTATTTTTAAATTGATATTGCTCAGTGCTTTAAACGAATCAAAATACTTTGTAATATTGCAAATCTCAATACTCATAGTCCATCCTCCAAATTAACGCTATTATCCTTTGGCCTGCTGATTTATCTTCCAATGGGCAATATTCTTAACAATTAGGTTGACAATCGCAATAACAGTCAGAAGCGATGCTACTGCAAAAGCAGCAGAAAATTTATATTCGTTGTACAATATTTCAACATGAAGAGGCACGGTATTTGTAAGTCCCCGTATATGGCCCGATACCACCGAAACGGCGCCAAATTCTCCGGCAGCTCTTGCAGCAGTCAAGATAACACTATACAAAAGTGCCCACTTAATATTTGGAAGTGTTACAAGCCAAAAAGTTTTAAATCCGCTTGCGCCTAATGTAAGTGCCGCCTCCTCTTCTGCAGTTCCTTGAGCATCCATTAATGGAATCAGTTCTCTTGCTACAAAGGGAACAGTCACAAATAATGTGGCAATAATAATCCCGGGAGGTGCAAAAATCACCTTTATCCCCCAAGCATTTAAAATGGGGCCTAAAATTCCATGACTTGTGCTAAAGAGCAAAACAAATATCAATCCTGCAACAACCGGGGAAATGGCAAAAGGCAAATCAATAACGGTAACTAACAGGTTTTTACCTCTGAACTTAAATTTAGTCATCGCCCAAGCTGCCATTACACCAAATACAGTATTTATAGGTACAACAACTGCTATTGTTAAAAGAGTAAGTTTTATAGCCTTTAAAGCAATAGGATCGGTAATTGCAGCACAGTAAACACTTACTCCCTGTTCAAAGGCCTTGACAAATACTAAAACAAGGGGAATCAACAGCACCAATGCAAAAAATATCAGCGCTATAGTTATAAGAATAATTTGCACAACCTTGGATTCTTTTACTGCCCTTTTTTGAATTGTGTTCGGTTCTATCCGTTTAATGTTAACAGGTATATTGGACGCCATCCTATCCTCTCCCAACTCTACTTATGCCTGTTGCTTATTCTCCGCTCAAAGAAGTTAATAATAAATAACATTATAAAAGAAACAATCAGCATTATTGCCGCAACAGCTGTACCGCCCATATAATCATATTGTTCAAGCTTTGCCCTTATCAATAAAGGTGTTATTTCGGTTTTCATAGGCATGTTCCCGGAAATGAAAACTACTGAGCCATACTCGCCCAAAGCTCTTGCAAAGGCTAGCGAAAAGCCGGTTATCATTGCAGGCATTAGTTCAGGTAAAATAATTTTATAAAAGGTCTGAAATCTTGTAGCTCCAAGACATGCAGCTGCCTCTTCAACCTCAAGATCAATATTTTGTAAAACCGGCTGAACCGTTCTTACTACAAAGGGAAAACTTATAAATACTAAAGCAATTATTATCCCCAGAGGTGTATAAGATATCTTTATACCTAATGGTGCAAATAGCCTGCCTATCCAACCGTTTTGAGCATACAGCGTCGTAAGGGAAATACCTGCCACAGCTGTAGGAAGGGCAAAAGGCAAATCAATCAAGCCATCAATAATCTTTTTGCCGGGGAATGTATATCTTTCTAAAACCCATGCTATAAGCACTCCGAAAAACACATTAATTGCAGCTGCCAAAAAGGATGTACCAAAGGATACTTTCAGTGAAGCTACCACTCTTTCAGAAGATACTAACTCCCAAAATTTCTTTACCCCTATGCTTGCGCTATTTAAAAAAACCATTGAAATAGGAATCAAAATCAACAAAGTTATGTATAGAAGAGTAAATCCCATTGTTATTCCAAAACCGGGTATTACACTTTTTTGTTTTAGTTTTATAGGTCTTGATGCAAGATTCATTATCTCACCTCAATAATTTGATCAAATACCCCACCATCATCAAAGTGCTCCTTTTGCGCCTTATCCCATCCGCCAAAAACTTCATCAATGGTAAAAAGAGATATTTCAGGGAATTGCTCAGCATATTTCTTTGCAATTTCTTCATTTCTGGGTCTATAATAGTTTTTTGCAGCAATCTCCTGTCCTTCATCACTATACAGATATTTTAAATATTCTTCTGCCACCTCACGGGTTCCCTTTTTATCAACAACTGAATCAACCACTGCTACAGGTGGCTCAGCTAAAATACTTACTGACGGTAGAACAATTTCAAACTTATCTTTTCCAAGCTCCTTAACAGCAAGTAAAGCTTCATTTTCCCATGAAATAAACACATCTCCAATACCGCGTTCAACAAAGGTGGTAGTTGAGCCACGAGCTCCGGAATCGAGTACAGGTACATTTTTATAAATAGCTTTTACAAATTCCTTTGCTTTTTCTGAGTCATTACCGTTCTTTCTAAGGGCATAGCCCCAAGCGGCAAGATAATTCCACCTAGCACCTCCCGATGTTTTTGGATTTGGAGTTATAACCGACACATCGGACCTTACCAAGTCATCCCAATCCTTTATGTTCTTCGGATTCCCTTTCCTCACCAGGAATACAATTGTGGAAGTATACGGTGTGGAATTATGGGGTAAACGCTTCTGCCAATCTTTATTTATTAGTTCTTGGTTTTTATTTATGGAATCAATATCATAGGCTAATGCTAATGTGACTACATCGGCTTCATTTCCGTCGATCACAGTCCTCGCTTGACTGCCTGACCCTCCATGGGATTGTTGCACAATCAAATCCTGTCCGTTTTTTTCTTTCCAATACTTCACAAAAGCCTCGTTATACTCTTGATAAAGTTCACGGGTAGGATCATAGGATACATTTAGAATAGTAATGGGCTTTGTATCATCCGTTCCTGCTGTCGGTGAACCGTTCTCATTAGAAACTGGCTTTTCTCCGCAACCGATAAATGATGTCATTATCGCGATTATTAAAGCAGATATCAAAATTTTCTTTAACTTTGCCATATTCATCTCTCCTTATACAAAATTCCATAGTAAATCGATAGGTTTAGTATTATATTATACAGATTTTTTTCCCATGTCAATATATTTTGGAAAAATTTTATTATTCCTATCACTTTAGTTTTGTTTTAATTTAATATAAGTAGGATATTTACTGCAAAAACTAAGCATGAAATACTCAAAAGAGCATTCATGCCAATTTAACCGACTTAAAATCTATTCTCTTATAACAATTATTTTTTTAATATCTTTAAAAGCCTTAAATAGTGATTGGCCTCACGCAATGTATGATCACCTAATAGTGGAATAATAATAGATTTAATCTTGCATTCAAGTAACCCTTGCGTTCCTTGGGCTTTGAAATCCCGGATTTCAGTAGTTGCTTTCAGACTGTCTGCCGTAACTTTTTCTGAAGCTGTAGTTTTATCCATGGCAGCTATTGCCTCCGCCGTTAATTGATCAAACTCTTTACCGAAATTGTTGGCTGTATTTATCAATTCATTTTCCGTCGGATCAAGTAATCCACGAATAAATTTAGAATGTTCTGCCATTATTCTATTCCAGAATGCCTCTTGCTCTAAAGCTTCTTTTTCAATATTTATGTTTTCCCGATTTTGAAGCCTTTGAACTGTTCGCAAATATAATCTCGCTTCCCTCATAATATGGTCTATCAATAACGGATAATTAACAGTAAACATTCTACAGGATAAAACATTAGATAAAATTGTAGCCTTAAACTGTATCAATCCGGATATTAAAAAAATAGCTCTCTGATTTATCAAAGATACTCGTTGCACAAGCATTGGGCTAATTGCCACCATGCTGCCACCTATTAATCCAGCTTCTGCCTGAGTTATTTCGGTTGGTATCTGTATTCCTGTAAAATAGGATGAAACCATTTCCGCCCTAAGAGTATACTGTGTAACTACCTCACCTGATCGAAGTACTCCGGGACTTACAATTCCATTAGAAAGCGACACCACCTCAGCTAAAAGTTTATCAAACTCCCTTCGAAATTCATCGGCCTGTTGAGTAAAGTTAGCATCTTTAGGTGTAAACCCTGCTTCTAGGAAAAAAGAGTGCTCTTTCATTATTCTTGCGAAAAACAAATGCAGCTCAAGGGATTTTTGTACAAAATCCAAGTTTGAAAGCATAGCGAATCCTCCTAAAATTTATCCTTCGCTACATTTTATGTATAGTTAATATAATATGCTACACCTTCTATCTTAAGCCAAGTGTCTCTAATTTCTAAGTGCTTCTATAATAAACTTTTTGTAATATATGTTTTCAATACAGATTTTATGTATACTTGGATAATTTGTCCTTTTGACTTATAATAATTTATGAAGTTAACTTCATAATAATTTTTGATTGGGGGATTTTTAAATTGAGAAAAATTAAAAGTATTATTGTTGCTGGGCTAATCGGCCTGACAGTTTTGGCATGCCATGGAACTTTGCATGCCAAAACATGTACCCACACTTTCTACGGTTCATATGTTGAAACTAAAAAAGCTACATGTACGTCAGACGGCAAAAAAGTAGGCTACTGTACTCAGTGTGGAGACGTTGTGACATCTTACACTGTTCCTAAATTAGGTCATTCATATGGTTCATGGAAAGTAACTAAAAAAGCTACATGTACTGAAAATGGTACCGAAAAGAGAACTTGTACCAGAAGCGGATGTACCGCATATCAAACAAGAACTATCTCTGCTGTAGGTCATTCCTTTAACGGTGTATACAAAATTACCAAAGAAGCCACCTGCACATCAGCAGGCAAAAAAGTAGGCTACTGTACTAAGTGTGGTGATGTTGTCACATCTTACGCTATTCCCAAATTAGGCCATTCATACGGTTCATGGAAAGTAACTAAAAAAGCTACATGTACTGAAAACGGCACTGAAAAAAGACTTGTACCAGAAGCGGATGTAGCGCATATGAAACAAGAACCATCTCTGCTGTAGGTCATTCCTTTGGCGGTGTATACGTTGTTACTAAAGAAGCAACCTGCAAATCAACAGGCAAAAAAGTGGGCTACTGCACTAAGTGCGGTGATGTTGTCACAACTTACGAAATTCCCAAAACAGGCCATTCATATGGTGCATGGAAAGTAACTAAAAAAGCTACATGTACTGAAAATGGTACTGAAAAGAGAACTTGTACTACAAGCGGATGTACAGCATATGAAACAAGAACTATCTCTGCTGTAGGTCATTCCTTTGGCGGTGCATATACTGTTATTAAAGAAGCCACCTGTACATCAACAGGCAAAAAAGTAGGCTACTGTACTAAGTGTGGTGATGTTGCCACAACTTACGAAATTCCCAAATTAGGCCATTCATATGGTGAATGGAAAGTAACTAAAAAAGCTACATGTACTGAAAATGGTACCGAAAAGAGAACTTGTACCAGAAGTGGCTGTACCGCATACGAAACAAGAACTGTATCAGCTGTAGGTCATTCCTTTAACGGTGCATACGTTGTTACTAAACAACCTACATGCTATATGGAAGGTCAAAAAGTTGGTTACTGTACCAAATGTGGTGATGTAGTTACAACTTGTACTATTCCTCCACTTGGAAGTTCTTCTGAAACAGGACACAATTTTACATATGTGAGAACAATTGCACCTACATCAAGTCGTACCGGACTTGAAGTTGGATCATGCAAATGCGGAAGAATAGAAACTAGAGTTGTTGATAAAGTTGCAGAATCAGACTATACTTATGAATTGCTACCTGCAGACTCAAAATCTAAATACGGTTATGTGAGATTTAACGGAGTCAATTATCCAATAGATATTTTAGAGGATTTTAGGAAACCGACATTTTCCAAAAAAAGAACCATAATTGCAGAAATAAGCAAAGAGGAAAGATCATTTGATTGGTTAAATTTTATAGCAGGTTTTTCATTAACTGACGACTTTAATGACTTTGGTGATATCGGCGCATATGGTTCCGGAGGGTTTGTTATTCTTACAGACCTTCTTGGTCAGATAGCTAATAATATTGAAACATCCTATTATTCAATTTCCATTTCGGAAGCAGTTGACGGTACTGACTATAGAGCAACTATAGCTATCGGAGATTCAAACTATGAAAATAACGTAAATTACCTTGGCACCGGTATAGAAATTTCCCTGTTTCATTTAGCTAGTGATGTCGGCAGTAGTCTTGTATCAAGCAGAGCTGCTTCCTTCTATAAATTTGCAACAGGCGAAGAACCGGAAGATTGGACCCTTTACACTGTAATAATTGTACTTGATCCAGCTCGCAAAGGTACTAAATTTACTAGAACCCTATCTGTAAATTCAGACGGAGAATTGGTACCACATCCCATTCCTTATACAAACGATAAAATGTACATTGGTAAAGTAACACATTTGGGCTTATGGTATGAAAAACTTATTGATGTATCATATTACTGCAATCCGTATGACGAGCGCTTTATAATGCCTTTATTTTAATTACTAAATTGTTAAATCTCATAAGAGTCGTTATTCCCGGCTCTTATGAGATTCTCATTTTCTTACCTGTCATAAACTTTATCCCGAATGTTTTTATTTCTAAAGATTCTAACTATGATATTTGATCAGTAAATTATTATACCTGATCAAAAGAGGATATTTTCTTCATATATAACGGTTAAATTTCATTTATAGAAATTGTTACCTGCATCATTCCTTCTTCAAAGTTAATCTGTACATACATTGACCCTTTCTCATCGGCTATATAGGTTCGAATTACATTTACCAGGTGATCGGTTCGCATTTCTTTGAAAGCCTGTTCTTCCACATCTTCTACCGTTAATATCTTATAAAGAATAATGCTGCTGCCTTCCACTTCGGATAAAAGTTCAAAACCGTATTTCTGCAGGTAATCACGATAAGCTATGCAGTTATCCCAAGATGCTTCATATAAATACAGTTGCTTCCTATATTCATCTTTATGGAATATATGCTTCAAAGAAGGTTCCATCTGTTCCGGAAGTGGAAACATATTAAAAACAATATCCCTAATCTGTTCTGAATACTGATTGAGTTGAAATACATCATAAAAAGTACTGTTATTTTTTGTTGCCATTCCAAACTGAAATGTCAACACAGCTACATATATAGCAAGCATTGCAACTTTGATATTTCTATATATGTTGCTATTCTTTTTTATTATCTGATAATCCGAAATCATCCATCCTATTTTGCTATAATCCAGTTTTGTTTCACAATATTTACATATAGCTCCGTCAAGAATGTTGATATTCCCACCGCAGTTGGGACATTTGTATTCTCGTAAAGCAAAATAGTTGTTTTTTAAAATCGCTTCGGTGCCCAACAGTCTGCATTTCACCTTTTCATAGCAATTTTTTATCCTTTTTCCATCATACCGAAGCAGCCGTAATGTTACCATTGCATCTATTACATATCTACTTCCGTTTTTTCCGGCATTAAAAAACGACATTCTCGTCATATTGCAATCAACTACATCTTGATAATTGGATACTAAGTTTCCAAGATCAAAGGTTGCAAAGGAAGATACTTGGCGGCCATCATCGGCCATATGAATGCTTCGGAGCATATATTCCAGGTTCTGATAAAAATCATATGCAGAGAAATTCGGAATTACAGCCTTTACTATTTCTTCTCCGAAAATATTTCTCATATATAATAAACACAGAGCTATACCGAAAAATACAAATATAATGAGGAAAATAAAGAGGCTTTTAAACAGAGCCGGGACATATGTAACCGCAAACAATCCGGGAAGAAGTGCTGCAATAGCCTCTTTCCCATTATTTCCAGCTTGAAGCAGTCCTGCTAAGATAATAAATGAAGCTATCCCGAATACTACAATCAAAATCGTTGCAATCCCCAATGTAAGAAGCCCTTTAAAGAAGGTACTTTTTGATTTCTTATAGGTGTTTTCCTCCAAAGAAAATCCGGATACCTTAGTTTCAAAATCCTTTACCAGATATTTTGAACCGCAGTAATCGCAACCGTCAATAAAGGTAGCTATTTTCCCAAGATGTCCACAGTTTGGACATTTTGCTTTGTCTTCAGTTATTTTTGATTTAAGAAAGTGCATATGAGATATTTCTTTATCTTTTTTTCTATAAATTAATTTTCCATCACGATATATCTTTCGTTCCGCTATTACATTTCTGCTACAGTTTCCAATAATATTACTACCATCTGATTTAGTATCAACCGGTCCCCTTATTCCATCATCATAAATACTCAAATCCAGCAATAGACCTTTTTGATCCAGTCTCCTTTTTGATATATGAGCACTCTGCCAAAAGGGTTGAGTCACCTCATCAACCAGACTCTCTTCTGTCACTTCCCCTCGAAAAAATTTACGCCAGAATTCCCAAAAATGAGTTTCTTTTTTCTTAATTTCCGACAGCATATCTTGATTCATATTATCCACCATCTCTCATACACATTTATTTATATTAATTCACATAAATCAAATATCTCTCTTATTTGTCACAATTAATACTCACTATGTCATAAAACTTCAGTAGACAACTACCTTATTCTTAATGCTATCATATCAAATTCTTCTATTCAATTGCGAAATTTGAAATTACTCCCAAACTAACTGTATGTGCTAATCCGGTAAATGCATAAAAAATAATGGTTACAGAGTGAACAGAAATTTCACTAATCCTTATTAATTTGTAAAAGTGTTAAAATATAATGACAAGATATAAAGAAAAGGGAATACATTCTTAGAAAGTCACCAAGTTTTAGCTATCCAACTGCTTTTCAAGCATATCTATTTGCTGCTTTAATATTTGAATCTGTTTGCGAATATAATCATTTTGAGAATTGTTATTTTGAAGCGTCTGAGCTTGAGCAGCTGAAGTTAGAATTGCTTGCCCCACATTGACAATAAAATTGCCCAATGCGTTTGTTATAGTCTTAAGTAGTAGTGTAAAATTGATGACTTAAAATTACTGGAAAATATTGTCCCTTGAAAATAAAGCCACGATATGGTTTTCTACTATGTTAGCCAAACAAAAGTAGAGGAGG
>Ga0134092_1000069_pt1 | contig 97394 bp, 81 predicted proteins | sample 3_6taG_FD_94454 | JGI IMG/M metagenome (GOLD analysis project Ga0134092, IMG submission 94454) | Switchgrass degrading microbial communities from high solid loading bioreactors in New Hampshire, USA - 3_6_20_6_A3 metaG | ecosystem: Engineered > Bioreactor > Semi-continuous > Anaerobic >... | reverse complement strand
GCTGAAAGAACGGCTGAAATCAATGACGCCAAAGCCAAACTGGAAAAAGACATTGACTATGCCAAGAATATACAGAAGGCCCTTCTTCCATCCGGTTTTCCCAAAATCATGGGGATGGAATTCTATGCCCGATATATCCCCTGTGAAAAGGTAGGAGGAGATTTTTACAATGTCTTTCGACTGGATGATGAAAATCTGGGCATTGTCATAGGAGATGTATCCGGCCATGGAGTATCCGCTGCCATGATGAACGTCTTTATCAACCAGAATATCAATACCAAAAAAGAATATGAGAATGGCCGGTACAGGATCTTCACTCCCAGGGGAGTGCTGATGAATTTGTTTCATGTATACAATCAAATGCCCTTTCCCGATGAGCTTTATCTGGTGATCTTTTATGGAATATACAACATAAGGACAAGGGAGTTTCAATATTCCTCTGCGGGAATGAATACAACCCCGATTGTTCTTGGAAAGGACGGAAGTGTTCGGACGCTAAAGACCAATGGTTTCCCAATATGTAAATTTGGGGATTATTTCAAACCATCCTATGATACAAGAACGATTACCTTAAAAAGCGGGGATTCCTTAATTTTCTACACCGACGGGCTGGTGGAGCTGGATCGGGATAATCCGGACTTATTTAACAGTGAAAGCATTATAGAATTTGTTAAGGGAATGAAGGAAGAAAGCGCAGAGGAAATCGGAGAACAGATCATAGATGCTTACCATGCCTTGCTTGGAGACAGGGAAATACTGGATGATGTAACGCTCCTGGTTATAAAAACAACCGACGAACATTGACTCCAGGAAAAAATGGTTCTATAATAGGGTGGAAATCCAAGTGGTTTACTTAGTGCAATAAGATGTAAGCAGCTGCTTGCTTCGAGTTATCCCGAATCCAAACAAAGTGAAAAAGGAGAGATTTATCCATGTCCAAAACAATTCAGTTCATAACCAGGACGGCAATTTTGCTGGCCCTTACCTTGGTTTTTCAGTCGCTGCGGGTGATCATCCCTATTCCCAAACCGGTTGATCAGTTTATTGTCGGTTCTCTGGTGAACCTGTGCCTGATGGTGGCAGCAGTTGTGGTAGGCATCAAAGGCGGGCTTATCATCGCTGTATTGGCTCCGGTTGTGGCTTTTCTCCAGGGATTCCTTCCGCCTTTTGTCGTAATGATTCCGATCATTGCTTTGGGTAACGCGGTGATTGTGTTCGTATTCGCAAGCTATTATGAGAAGAACAGGATCGTAGCCTGGATTGCCGGCTCTATTCTCAAATTCCTGGCCCTCTACATCCTGGTTGTGAAGCTGGCTTTGCCTTTCTTCATAGCACCGCAGCTCCAGGAGCCCAAGCTGTCCGCCATTTCCGGAACATTGTCCCTGAATTTCAGCTGGCCTCAGCTGGTCACAGCCCTAATCGGCGGAGCCGTTGCCCTGGTTGTACTGCCCCTGCTTCAAAAAGCGCTGAAAATGGAGTCCACCTTTAAAGCATAAAAAAGCAGCCCAGCTGCTTTTTTTATTTTTCTTCGTTTTCTTCCTCCTCTTGAGGCTGTGAAAGCAATTTAGCAAAATCCATCAAAGCTTGCATGGTTTTCTTTTGCTCATCGCTCATCATGGAGGACAGGGCATTCATCATGTCAGCGGGGCTGGCAGCTTTTTTGGCGGAATCCTGCTTTTCAGGATCTTTCTCGTCATCGCCGGCATTTTGGTACTCCTTTGCCATCGAACCGATGAGCTCGGGGCCTTGCTGGGCTCCTTTCTCGGCCTTCCTGTCCTGTTCCTTGTCGTTTACAGACTGCACTGAAGCTGAGCCGGTCCCGGATTTCATTGTCAGCTCCATCATCTCAGCCATTTTGGCTATCTTCATGACCCTGTCGAGCTTTTCCTGATGCTCGCTGGGCAAGATGGGTTTTACCACTTTAATAAGCTCAGTGATTTTTTCAACCGGGTTTTGAACGCTATCCTCCATAAGCTGTTGGTTATTCCGGTAGATCCTTATATTTTTTGTAAGCCGCTCTGAAGCTTCATGGGTCTGAATCACCTTTTCGATAATGGGCTGCTGCTCTTGAGGAAGGTAGGGCTTCAATGCCCTGAGTATACCTATTTTTCTGGACTTTGCGTCCATAGGAACACTTGCCAATGCGCTCACACGCTGTTTTTGATAAGTACGCTCCTTAACGCTTTTTATGATTCTTAATGCCTCTATGATTCCGATGATGCTGTAGATGCTTTCCTGTTCCGCTTCACTGAGATATGGACTGACATCGGTCAACATGTTGAGGATATCCTGGTTTTCCAAAATTCCGCTGAAGGCCTTTTGTATATGAAGCCCGGTATCTTTTTGGGCGGAGCTTGGCTTAGGCCCAAGTAGTTTTAATACAAGGAACAACAGAAAAAGCTGAATGGGCTGTATGTCAAAAAGCTTATTTTTATCCGGCCTTTTGTGCTTCATATTTGGCGCAGCTTTGATAGATCTATCAGGGGCAGTGGCCGCCTGCTCCGGGTTTGGAAAGTTGTCAGTTTGCCGGCCGGAAGGGAATGGGCCGCTTGGAGGAAATAAGTCGCGTCTTGGGACGAAGCGGTGGGACGGTCTTCGAATATTGGCCATGTTGTACCTCCTTCTTCAATTTCAATCAAATCAAGTCAGGTCACGTCATATTGCTGCAACCAGTATGAGAAAAATGAAAAAGTAGAGCAAATGGTTAAGCTCAAACCGTGCATTCCAAATGAGGGTTAGCAGCATAAAGAAAAAAAGGATGTTATCGCCGTTAAAGGAAAGGGATTGAGGCATGGTTTCTACCTCCCAGGATTCATTCTCTATTTATCATATGCTTCGTGGAATGAATTGTGAACGGCTTTGACAGGCAGGAGGCTTCAAATCATTGTATCATTCCGGAGCTTGATGAATAAGATGGTAAAGAAGGAAGTCTATCTTTGGGAGGAGGGCGATGCCGGGTGGATTTTAACGGTCAGGACCTGGGAAAAATGGCGCAAATGGTACAAAAGGTAAAGGGTAAGTCAGAAGAAGAAACGATTCAAAGATTGGCCGAGCTCATTCGGTCAGGAGAAGCAGGAATAACGACGCAAAAGGCTTTGCAAATGATCAAAACCCTGTCTCCGATGCTAAATGCTTCTCAAAGGAGGACACTGGATAAGTTAGCGAAAAAATTGCAGGAATAAACATTTGTCCATATGAAAAGCTTCAGATGTTCCGGCCCGGAATGTTTGAAGCTTTTCATTATGCTTGCTTCTCTTCCTTCCATCCAGGACCCCCTGCCAAAGGGCAGGAACATTCTATATCCTTGTGAATATATTGATTATGTAAATGCTATGGCTATGTGCAGGAAAGGCTTGAAGGATGATATGGATAAATACCGGGATCCTTTCACGGGAACTAGGGAAAAGGCTCATGTCAGTCCTGCTTCAGCCTAATCTCAAGGGGTGAAAGAGGTCCCCGGAGGGAGAATTTCTACGGAACTGTCTTCCAGGCAATAGGAGGAGTATAGATGCTGGATGGAAGTTGTGGCAGAGCTGCTCTGCAGGTTCAGGAAACAAAAGTATTGGTTTTTGGGGATATCATGCTGGATCAGTACATGATCGGGAAGGCGACCCGGCTGTGCCCGGAGGCTCCGGTACCTGTCGTCATCATTGAGAGGACGGAATGGAAGCTGGGAGGTGCCGGAAATATAGCTGCAAACCTGAAGGCCTTAGGCGCTGAGGTGGTGCTGATGGGACTGATAGGATCCGACGGGGAAGGAGAGAAGATCAGGCAACTGGCCATGGAGCAGGGAATCTCTTTCATAGCTCTGGAAGGGAAGGGCAGGGCCACAACGGTGAAGCAAAGAATCATGGTTCAAGGCCGTTTGCTTCTGCGAATTGACCGGGAAGATACGGATGATATGGAAAGCAGCCTGAGAAGGGCTTTCATGAATAAAATGGCAGCCATTGAAGATGTGGCGGCCGTTGTTATTTCTGATTACGGGAAGGGAGCCGTACATGAAGAGTTGACCGGATATCTGGCCAACCACTATGGCAGGAAGGCGATACCCCTTTATGTAGATCCAAAAGGGGACAATTATGGGAAATACTTTGGAGCAGATGTGATTAAGCCAAACTTCTCGGAGCTGGAGCAGGTCTACCGTAAACCGATCAAAGGACTTGATGATTTGCAAAAGGCAGCCGGAATGGTTTTTGAGGCCGCTGCGTGTAAAAAATGCATTGTAACCTGGGGAGAAAACGGGGCGATCCTGTTTCACAGCCCAACGGACTGGGTCCACATCCCGGCCGTAGTTACACCAAACCCGGTGGATGTGACGGGAGCGGGAGATGTTTTCCTGGCTTCCTATGTTTATGGAAAACTAGCCGGCTTGACGGACATGAAGGCCTGCAGGATGGCCAACCGCCTGGCGGCCTACAGCGTCAGTAAAACAGGGACCGGGACTGTCACCCGGGATGATTGGACGGCTATCGGAAAAGAAGAGGGATTTTAAATGGTTTACGAATATCGAAAGAAAATAAAGACATTGTCAGAAATGATGCGGATAAGGGAGGAGCTTAAGAAAGATCGAAGGATTCTGGTGTTCACCAACGGCTGCTTTGATATCCTGCACCCAGGCCACGTCAGGCTTCTGGAGAGGGCATCGAAGCTTGGCGATTATTTACTGGTCGCTGTAAACAGCGATGAATCGATTCAACGGTTAAAGGGTATGAAGCGGCCTATTCTGCCTTTGGAAGCCAGGCTGGAAATGGTCAGCGGGCTTTCCATGGTGGATGCGGTCATTTCCTTTGAAGAAGACAGTCCCCTTGATCTGATAGAAAAGATCAAACCGGATGTGTATGTAAAGGGGAGGGGATATAAAATCACGGAAATACCCGAAATAGAGAAGGTAATGGAGTATGGGGGATGGGTTGCCCTTTTCCCGCCCTTATCGCAGCATTCTACCACTGCCGTGATTGAGGGGATCAAAAAGAATGCATAAAAGAAGCCCTTTTGGGCTGTTTTGTGAAAGGTTTATCCATTTATTCACGGCTGAGCTCTTCCAATGCCCGGAGGCATTTTTTTACTTCCTCCATCGTGTTAAAAATACCCAGGCTAAAGCGCACGGTTCCCTGGTGAAAGCTTCCGATGGTCTGATGGGCCAGGGGAGCACAGTGTAGGCTCCCTCGGGTTGCGATATTGTATCGCTCATCCAGGAGATTGGCTATTTCCGATGAATCCCGGTCCCCGATGTTCAAGGAGATGACCCCGACCCGCTCCTGCAAATTCTTAGGGCCATATACTTTGATGCCTTTGATATCGGACAGACCTTCCAAAAAGGCTTTTTCCAGGCGCTTCTCCCAGGAGAGGAGCTTTTTTTGTCCCATATCCAGTATGTATTTGATGCCTGTACCCAGGCCTGCAATTCCCGGGGTATTGAGGGTGCCGGACTCATATTTGTCCGGTATGAGGTCAGGCTGTATCAGGCTCTCGGATTGGCTCCCCGTTCCCCCTTCCTTGAGCTGCTTCAGCTTCACATGGGGTGCGATATAAAGGCCTCCGGTGCCTTGAGGGCCCAGTAAACCCTTGTGGCCGGGGAAAGCCAGCATGTCAACGGGCAGTTCAGAGAGATTGATGGGAACGATGCCCGCCGTTTGGGCAGCGTCTACCAGGTAACAAATGCCGTAGGAACGGGCGATTTCACCGATTTCCTTTATGGGAAGCAGCGTTCCTGTTACATTGGAAGCGTGGGTTGTAACGATCATGCGGGTATTGCTGCGAATTGCCTTTTTGATATCAAAGGGATCGATTCGGCCCAGGCTGTCCGCCTGTACAAAGGTGGTTTCCACACCCTGGCTCTCCAGCTCTTTCAGCGGCCTGGCCACTGCATTGTGTTCCATCGTGGTGGCGATGACATGATCACCGGGGCGGACGTATCCCTTAATTGCCAGATTGATGCTGTCTGTGGCATTCATGGTAAAAATCATCCGAAAGGGATCCTCTGTGGAAAAAAGCTTGCAGAGCATTTGCCGGGCAAAAAGAATGATTTCACCGGCTTGAATGGCCATTTTGTGGCTGGAACGTCCCGGATTGGCGGCATATTTCCTCATGCAGTTATAGACTGCCCGATATACAACAGAAGGTTTGGGCCATGTAGTGGCCGCATTATCCATATATATCAAGATTTAAGACCCCCTTTGCTTCGTTTATCTTTTGTCACATATTATCCACCCTATAATATATTAGTAGTAGATCGGATTTAGACCTTGAGAGGAGTGGAAAATGTGGCAGTGGTTGAGACCTTCGACATCATGGCTTTTCGATCCAGACAGCACGCCCTTCAATATAGTCAGTTTTTAAAAAATCATGGATTTCCCAATCAATTGATGTCTACCCCGAAAGAAGTGATGCTGGGATGCGGATTGTCCCTGAGGTTTTCACCCTATCTGACACCGGGCATCATTGATTTATATAAAAGATATCCAACCCCCATCATCGGCTTTTACCATGTACGTAGAGAGGGCAACAAAAGCAAAATAACGCGGATACCCCATGAGGATATATGGTGAATTTAGCCCCTGTGGGAGCGGAATATGCTTCTTATAAATCCTTTTTCTTGAAGTCGAAAGACTTCATTTTTTGTTTCTTCAGCCTCTACAAGAAGCTTTTGAACTTTTTCAGAAAGTTTAGCCATTTGCTTTTCCAGCTCTTGAATTCTGCCCAAGGATTCCAGGATTTTTGCCGTCCCTTCTTGGCTTTGCTCCCGGAGCCTTTGGAGCTCATCCAGGATCAGCCGGAATTTTTCATCTGCCGGTGGTTCTGTATCCTCCGTTTTCTGAACCTTGCTTTCTTCCACCCGGCTTTCTTCTATGGAGGCCTCCATGAGTTCCTGTTCTTTTTCAGGCTCCCTTGCCGGGATATAGGTCTGGGTGATTTCAACCATAGGGATGCTAATGCCGTTGTTGAAATGGGCCGAAGCACTGTGGATCCTCACCTTTTCCTTTTCCGGCTGGTAGTTGGATGAGTACCTGATGGTGTATTCTGCGATTCCGCTGGGCCAATTGACAGCCTTGGGCGGCGACCAGGTCATGCCTCCGTCGGCGGAAGAAGAGGCGTACAGGGTATCGTTTTGGTACCAGGTACACCAAATAAGCTTTTCCACCATGTAGATTTGAGGCGATGAGCATGAATAGCCTTCCGGAGACAGGTAGACGGTTTTGCCGGGGGAAGGCTGGCTATAGGGATTCAGGGGAGTGTTTTTATATGCTACCCGTGACAGGTTGGATTCAACAGAGAGCCAAACCAGGTGAAGCTTTTTATCTTCAAGGAGCATGGAGGGGGCCATACAATCGCTTTGATTGCCTGTGATATCCATTGGGGTACTCCATATTCCGCTTTCCTGATGAAAACGGCAGTGGAGAATTTGAAATTTGTTGTTGGTATACAGAGCCCTGTACAGGATATGCAGGTTGCTATGATAACTGTCGGCCAGAAAGGGATGGGGATTTCTGCCGCCTGTAAATTTGCATACATCCTTTGAGGTCCATGTATATCCATCCCACTGGTAATGATGAATGCCCCATAAGCCTATATTAAAGCTTGTTCCAACCATGATCAGGATATGGACGGTGTTTCCGATGACAACAATGGACGGGTAGCGGATGATATACCGCATAGGTTCGTAGCGGCCGACGGTCTGCTCAGACCAGGTTCTTCCGTTATAGCGCATATAGTGGAGCTCACCCTTTTTGCCCAGGCAGATCAAATGCAGGGTATCCTGGTTGTCAATACATGCTGAGAATTCCTCATTGACACCTGTTGCCAGCTCAATCGGGGCACCCCACTGTCCATCTTGATTTAATTTGCGATAGTAAATTCCCTGGCCTTTTTTTGAGTAAAAGCGCCAGAACTCTCCGCTTTTCAATCTTATAACAACCTGATTGGCATCGGATGATTTCATATTTTCACCACCTATTCACATATAAGAGGGCTAAGCCTTTGGCCCTGAGGCTGGGGAAGGTTCCTATAACTAATGTATTTGCGCTGTAAATAATTTATTACCGTGGATATGAACAATGTCACACTTTTCACGTTGCTGTGTATATTGATTATAGGAGAGCACAAGGTACAAAAAAATCCCAAAGGTCTGCACGAAAACACGATGAACACATACTATGAAAATATAACATAGTCATGTATGGAAAGATTGAGAAAGTTACTTAAAAAAGGAGGTATACGAGGATATGGATTTTGAAAAGGATTTATTTGATCAGATTGAAATCGAATCCAACGGCGATCCCTATGAGCTGCGCCCGGAATGCATCATAGTCGATAAAGTATTTGATGCATGCTTCCAGAGGGAATGTGAACCTGCCAAGGTGATTGACCTGCCCCCAGGCCACTTTAAGAATCCTCAGATTGTGTACGGTCCCGGCTTCATTGTTGATGGAACATTGGATATTACTCCGGCAGAGACCAATTTTGCAAGAGTAAGATTCTGTTTCAGAGTGCCGTTCACCGTAACATTGAGTGAGTTTGGCGATCACTGCAAGAAAAATGATGTTACATTAAACGATTATGTAGAGTTTTGCAAAGACATTAAAGTCTTCTTACCTCAAGCACCATCGGAGTTTTCCTTTGACATCAGGCTGGAAACCAGATCCGAAACTTTACGTGCAGAAATCGTAGGTCATCAGCTGATTTTGGCGATAGGTACTGTTGTTGTTGTGAAAGTTGTGGGAAGAGTCCAACTGCTTGTTCAGGCCTTTGGATATTGTGCTCCTCCTCGTGAGTGCGATGAAGTTACTCCTGAAGACATTTGCACTGAATTCTTGAACAGAACCGATTTTCCGACATTCTTCCCACCGCAGATGGAGGATATCAACACACTATAGTATTTGCCAAAACAAAAAAAGAATCGGATGGAATTCCATCCGATTCTTTTTGTATCCTTATTTTGAAATGAACATCTGAGTGTAGTATCGGCCGTCTACGATTCCGATTCCTATATGGGTGAATCCAGGATTTAAAATGTTGTTACGATGGCCTTCAGAGTTCATCAAAGCGGCATGGGCTTTCTCTACGCTGCTGTTTAGAGCGATGTTTTCTCCGGCACTCCTATATTTGATCCCAAAGCTCTTCATCATCTCAAAGGGAGAGCCGTAGGTCGGAGATGTGTGGGAGAAGTAGTTTTTATCCTTCATGTCCTGGGACTTGATTCTGGCTACCCTTGCCAGCTCGTAATCGATTTCAAGGGGTTTTACTCCCGCTTTTTGACGCTCTTGATTCACCAGATTGATCATCTGCAGCTCTTGAGCAGACAGCTGGTAGGAAGAACCGGAAGGCTGAGCCGGTGTTGTGGGCTTTGTGGGCTCCTGAGCCGGTTTTTCAGGCTGCTGCGGAGCAGGTGTCGTCGGCTTGGTCGGCTCCTGGGCCGGTTTCTCAGGCTGCGGAGCCGGCGTCGTCGGCTTTGTCGGTTTGGCTACGGTGGTGTTGTTATTGTTGCAAAGGCTTGTCCACAAATTTATATTATTTAAAGTATATACTGTTTTTCCGTTAACTGTTATTGTATTTACTTTCACCGAATTCGAATCTGAAGTTGTACAGGTGTTATAGTAAATTCGATTACCGTTGTAAATAACGTAATTTTGTGCTGCATAAGAAATCTGAGCAGGAATTAAGGCACCCACGATTAACAAGGAACATAAACCGATGATTAGCAAATTCTTTTTCATTTGCTGCACCTCTTTCTAAAAGGTTTGTAATAATTTCTTAATGAAATCGTAACATATGCAATTAATTATGTCAACTGTTTTAACATATGTAAATCCTTCCAGGGGGAAAGGAGGACAAAAGGGCTGAATATACTGGCTAATGGGGGTATGGGGATAGGGGTATTCCCGCCGTTTTACCATCGGAAAAAAGTAATCCACAATAAAATGAGTCAGAAAGAACTGCTTCCGTTGATTTAAAAAAATTATCCACAAAAAAGTGAGTCAGCGAGAACCGTCCCCGGTGACTCATAAGGAGTGAAAAGAATGAGGGTATTGTTTCAAATAAGGCCGGAATACAGCAAGGGTGCGGCCGGTGACAGCGTGCAAATGCTGAAAACCCGGGAGTATCTGGAAAAGCTGGGGGTGAAAGTGGACATCTCCACCTCCCAGGGAGTCAATCTGAAACCATACGACCTGGTACATATCTTCAACGTCACCAGGATCGCCGAATCCTACGGCTTTTATAAAAACGCTGCAGCTCAACGAAAAAAGATCGTTGTGTCTCCGATCTTTATCGATATGGAGAGGGTCTATGGCAATGCTCAACCCATCCGTCTGGCCAACTGGCGAAGTGCCAATGCTTTAAGAAGGGAAATCCTGGAGGGCAGTGATTGCCTGTTGCCCAATTCCGAAGAAGAAGGCCGGTGGATTCGGGACCTTTTGTGTGTAACCACGCCCCAGAGGGTGGTTTACAACGGAGTGGAAGCTTTTTTCTCCCAAGCGGATCCCGAACCTTTTATTCGGAAATATAAGCTGAAGGATTTCATCTTGTGCGTGGGCAGGATTTCAGCCATAAAGAACCAGCTGGGGCTTGTCCGGGCCTTGAAGGGCATCCCTATTCCCCTGGTGCTGATCGGCCCGATCAACCAGAGCCAGTATGCCAGAAAAGTAGTAGAAGAGGCAGGAGGAAATTTAAGGCTTATTCCTCCATTGGATCAAAGGAGCCTGGCCTCCGCTTATAAGGCAGCCAGGATTCATGTTCAGCCCAGCTTTTTTGAGACCTCGGGCCTGACCAGCCTTGAGGCAGGGTGCGCCGGAGCCGGGGTCGTGATCACGGAAGTGGGAGCGACGAAGGAATACTTTAAGGATATGGTTGAGTATTGTAGTCCGGAAAATCCCGAAACCATTCGGGAGGCAGTTTTAAGGGCCTATTATGGAAAGAGAACCGATACTCTTAAGAATTATATTCTGGAGCACTATACGTGGGAAAAGGCTGCTTTGGCCACCAAGAGGGCCTATGAGGAGGTATTGGACGAAAGGGACGAAAAAGGGGAAGGACCAAGGAAGCCCCTTTATGTTCGGGAATACAGGATCAAAGGGAGTTCCTGAAAGCTGATTGAGGGAGCAATCGCAGGATGGGTTCTTGATATCGAGATACGCAAAATGAACATTTTCTTTTTGAAAATGTGTAGTATAATACTCTATAAGATCATTCCCATTACAAATGAATGAAAGGATTTGCAGAACAGATGGAAGAAACGGTAAAGGAAAGGATCTTGAAAGAGTTAAGCATTCATTATAAGGAAGCGGGAACGGAGCTTCGCTACACCAATCCCTTTGAACTGCTGGTAGCCACGATGCTGTCGGCCCAGTGTACGGACCGGCAGGTCAATAAGGTAACCCCGGGCCTTTTTGCCAAGTACCCGGGGCCTGAGGACTTTGCCCGGCTGTCACCCGAAGAGCTTGAAAGGGCAATTCACAGCTGCGGTTTTTACAAGACCAAGAGCCGGAATATCATCAAGACAAGCCAAATACTGGTAGAACAATATGGGGGACAAGTACCCAGGGATATTGAAGCACTGCAAAAACTTCCCGGTGTCGGGCGGAAAACGGCCAACGTGGTGGCAAGCAATGCTTTTGGGGTCGATGCCATTGCGGTGGACACCCACGTTTTTCGCGTTGCCAATCGTTTAGGCCTGGCCCAAGCAAAGACTGTGGAAGAGACGGAGCGGCAGCTTATGGAAAACATCCCGAAAAAGGACTGGTCCGCTGCCCATCACTGGCTCATCCATCATGGGAGGAAGATCTGCAAGGCACGGAAGCCTTTGTGCAGGGAATGCTTCCTGGCTCCGTACTGTAAATATTTTCAGAATTTGAATAGCGATGAATAAGTATTCTTTCCAAAGGGCAAGTCCGTCTTCAAAAAAAAGATTCCCGGATCCGGCTGATTTTTATGACGGAAGGAACTCATTTTTTCTACCACTGTTCCATTGTATATGCTAAAATAAAAAAAGACCGGCAGACCAGTTGAAGGAGAGAATCCAATTGAATATTTATGCATTGGTAGGAATGAGCGGAACAGGGAAGAGCTATCGGTCTTCTGCTTTGGCCTATGAGAAGGGCATTGAACACATCATCGATGATGGCTTGCTGATCAAGGGTTCCAAGGTGCTTGCAGGCATATCGGCTAAAAAGGAAACGACAAAGGTGGCAGCGGTAAAAAGGGCTCTTTTTATGGATCCGGATCAAAGGCGGTCCGTGAGGGAGGCGATTTTAAGGGAAAAGCCGGAATCCATATTGATTCTTGGCACTTCGAAAAACATGGTCAATCGAATCATTGCCCATTTGGAGCTTCCACCGGTAACGGAATGGATCCATATCGAAGATATTGCCACGGAGAAGGAGATTCGCACTGCCCAGAGGCAGAGAAAGGAAGAGGGCAAGCACGTGATCCCTGTACCGACCTTTGAAATCCGGAAGGATTTTTCAGGGTATTTCATTGATCCGCTGAAGATATTCCGATCCATGGGAAAAGGCAGCCCTTCGGTGGCGATGGAAAAGACGGTGGTAAGGCCCACTTACAGCTATATGGGGAAATTTGTGATTTCCGATTCTGCCATCGAGTCCCTGGCTGTTTACAATGCCGAAGGGGTGGAGGGCATCCAAAGGGTTATGCAGTGCAATATTGTGAGCAAAGCCGGTGGGGTGGACGTATACATGGATGTGGCGGCTTATTACGGTGTAAAGCTGGACAAAGCTCTGATGGAGGTTCAAAAAAGAATCGCAGAGGATATGGATCGGATCACCGGGATACACGTACTCCATGTCAATGTAACGGTTCGGAAGATTGTCTTTTCGTAGTTGTTTAGAGGTGGGAATTGAAGGAGGTCAGGCAATGTATAAAATTATCGAGAAAAAAACATTGGCACAGGGCATGCATATGATGAAGATCGATGCACCGCTGGTGGCACGAAAGGCTATGCCGGGCCAATTCGTCATTTTGAGAGTTGCAGAAGGAGGGGAGAGAATTCCCCTCACCATTGCAGACTACAATCGGGAACAGGGCTGGATCATGATTATATTCCAGGAAGTCGGCTACACGACCCGCCTGTTGGGTCGGCTCAATGAAGGAGATTTTATCCTGGATTTTGTCGGCCCCCTTGGAAGAAAATCTGAATTGGACAACCTTAAAAAGGTTTTGTGCATCGGCGGAGGTGTAGGAACGGCGCCCTTGTATCCTCAGGTGAAATACCTTCATGAGAAGGGGGCGGAGGTGGATGTAATCATCGGAGCCAGAAACAAGGCCCTGGTTATCCTGGAAGAGGAGATGAGGGCAAACAGCAGCAGGGTACATATTGCCACCGATGACGGGTCCTACGGCCAGAAGGGTTTTGTAACCGATATTCTGAAGAAGCTTCTGGAGGCGGGGGAAAAATATGATGAAGTCATTGCCATCGGCCCCCTTATCATGATGAGGGAGGTATGCAAAATCACCAGGGAATACCATGTGCCTACCACGGTCAGTATGAATCCCATTATGGTGGACGGTACCGGCATGTGTGGAGGCTGCCGCGTGACGGTGGGCGGAGAAATTAAATACGCCTGTGTAGACGGGCCTGACTTTGACGGTCATTTGGTTGATTTTGACGAGGCGATGAGAAGGCAGCTCATGTACAGGGAAGAGGAAAAGAGAGCGGAGCATGAATGCAAATTATTTCAGGGAGTTGAGGGGTAATGGCAGTGAGTATGGCAAAGGTTCCCATGCGGGAGCAGGATCCAAAAAAGAGAGTAACCAATTTTGAAGAAGTTGCGCTGGGCTACAATCTCGAGGAAGCCGTCCGGGAAGCGAAAAGGTGCCTTCAGTGCAAAAAGCCCCTTTGTATGGACGGGTGCCCGGTCAATGTAAAGATTCCTCAGTTTGTTGCGGCCATTGCAGAGGAGAATGTGGGGAAGGCCCTGCGCATCATCAAGGAGACCAATAACCTCCCGGCAATTTGCGGTCGCGTGTGCCCCCAGGAAGAGCAGTGCGAGAAAAGATGCATCCTTGGGAAAAGGGGAGAGGGCCTGGCCATTGGAAGGCTGGAGCGCTTTGCAGCCGATTTTTGCATGGATCGGGATATTGCCGAAGATATAAAGATAGAGCCCAATGGGAAAAAAGTGGCCGTTGTCGGCAGCGGTCCGGCAGGCTTGACCGCAGCAGCGGATCTGGCAAAGCTGGGCTATGACGTTACCATATTTGAAGCTTTTCACGAGCTCGGGGGCGTTTTGATTTACGGCATACCTGAATTCAGGCTGCCAAAGGCTCTGGTGAAGAAGGAGATTGACGGTCTTAGGGCTTTGGGAGTCAAATTTCAGACCAATGTGATCATAGGCAAGACCATCACAGTAGATGAGCTTTTGGAGGAGGAAGGCTTTGATGCCGTTTTTATCGGAAGCGGAGCCGGCCTGCCCAAGTTCATGGGAATTCCCGGAGAAAACCTCAACGGAGTTTATTCAGCCAATGAGTATTTGACAAGGATCAATCTCATGAAGGCCTATGATTTTCCCAACAGCCCGACACCTGTAAAAAGGGGCAAAAGGGTGGCAGTGGTCGGAGGCGGCAATGTAGCCATGGATGCGGCCCGGTGTGCCCTTCGGATGGGAGCCGATGAGGTGCATATCGTATATCGCCGCTCGGAAAAAGAAATGCCCGCCCGGCTCGAAGAAGTTCACCATGCCAAGGAAGAGGGAGTCATTTTCGACCTTCTCACCAATCCCGTGGAGGTTATCGGAGAAAACGGATGGGTAAAGGGCCTCAAGTGCGTGAAGATGGAACTGGGTGAGCCCGATGCTTCCGGCAGACGAAGGCCTATAGAGATCAAGGGCTCTGAATTTGTCATGGACGTGGATATCGTCATCATGGCCCTTGGCACCAGCCCCAATCCCCTGATTCCTTCCACCACGGAAGGGCTGGATATTGAAAAGTGGGGCGGAATTATAGTGGAAGAGGAAACAGGGGCCACCAGCAAGGAAGGGGTCTATGCCGGCGGCGATGCGGTCACCGGAGCGGCCACTGTGATTCTGGCCATGGGAGCAGGTAAAAAAGCGGCTAAAGCGATTCATGAAAAGCTGAGCTGTAAATGAAGAAAGGGGAGGACGGTTTGTGAACCTTCTTTTCCCAGCTCACAAATCGTCCTCATTTTATGATAATGAGGGGTGGCGGAATGGACCGTTTTAGAATGGATTTACCTGAGCAGTGTAAGGAGTTTATTTCAGAAATTTCATATGAGAGCCTTGGGGGGACTAAGCCCAGGATTGAATGGAGCTTGCTGTGTGGAGGAGTCTTCAAAGTTCATCTCTCCTTCGAGCTAAAAAGCAGTGTATCCCAGGATGACTGGCAGCTCAATTTAATACCCGCATTCAAGCCGGAATTTCACTGGGCACCTCATCTGACGCCGACGGATGAAAATATCATCGACCAGCATTCTTTTCGTTCACCGGCTTTAATCGTCAGCAGCAAGGATAAGCTGCTGACCTTGATTCCCGATCTGGCTATCCTGTCTAAGGGGACTCCCGTGCGCTGGTACCTGGATCTGGATGCTCCGGGAAACAAACTGACCCTTGGTATGAGTGAATACAGGATTGTGGATCATGTCATCTATTCCAGAAAGCCGGGAGCGGTGTATCCTGAGGGGATCGTGGAAGTCGGTTTTTATCTGATGTTCTCCGAGGATAAGGAGAAGATTTTCAATCCGTGGAGGGATGTGCTGTCGTTCCTCTGGAACAATTGGGGTAGGCCGCTGTTTGAGGGAGAAGGGCTTTCGAATACAAGCTTTGAAAAATATGTGGAATATACCTATCAATGGGCTTTTGAGAATTGGAAGGAGCATGTATGGCAGGAGTTTGAAATCGAGGGCAAAAAAGTGGGAGCACCGGTGTTTATTGTCAATGTTACTCAAAGCCCAAATTATCCGGGGGAGGTCAATGAGAGGGAATTCCGTTCCATATGGAATCAGGCCTGGTTTAGCTCTCTTCGTTCAGCACAAGGGATATTCAGATACGGAAGACGCAAAAAGGATCCCGCTTTGATTGAAAAGGCCAGGCTCACGAAGGAATTGGCCTTGTCTGCTCCCTTGGACAGAGGATTTTTCCCATCAGTCATAGGGACTGAAATGGAACAGGTAGAAATCGGTGGGAAGCTGTACAATCGCTCCAAAGGATGGAATACCTATTTTTGGGGAAACTCCAACCGCAATCCTTGGACATGGGATGCGAAGAAATCTCCATACCACATTCTTGACATGAGCTGGACAGCCCTTCTGATGCTCAGATGGTATGATGAACTGGAAAAAGACGAACGTTTGCTGGACTATGCAGTTCGTTATGCAGATGCTCTTTTAAATCTGCAGGATGAGAAAGGCTTTTTTCCTGGCTGGCTTGATACAGAAACGCTCCTGCCTTTGGGGGTACTGGATGAGTCTCCTGAAACATCCATGTCCGTTACCTTTCTGTTAAAAGCCTTTGAGCTAACAGGAAAGGAGCAGTATAAGGCATCTGCTCTGAAGGCGATGGATGCGGTTTGCGAACATATCATCCCTGTAGGGCGTTGGGAGGACTTTGAAACTTATTGGTCCTGCTGCAGGTTTGGCACGAATTCTCATGTGGGCAAAAAGTTTGCCAGGAACAATATGTACAAGCAGTGCAACTTCTCCATGTTCTGGACTGCTGAAGCCCTATATTATACATACAAGTATACGAAAAAAGACAAGTATTTGAAGCTGGGGCGGAGATGTCTGGATGAGATGCTGATGACTCAGGCTTCTTGGCAGCCTCCTTATATGTATCTCAGCACCCTTGGAGGTTTTGGTGTCATGAACGCCGATGGGGAATGGAATGATGCCCGTCAAAGCCTGTTCGCAGAGCTGATCATACAATATGGCCTTGAGCTTGGTGAGAAGGAATATATTCAGCGGGGTCTCGCTGCCCTGAGAGCTTCTTTTGTCATGATGTACTGCCCTGAGAATGAAAAGACAAAGGTTCAATGGGAGGTGGCTTGGCCTTTCTTCAACAGCAAGGATTATGGATTCATGATGGAGAACTATGGCCACGGCGGCGCGGTGAGTAAAAAAGGAGAAGGTATGGGTGAGTTTACGATCTTTGATTGGGGGAATGGCGCAGCCTGCGAAAGCTATATGAGAATATTGGACCATTTTGGGGCGGATTTCATTCAGCAATTGGGTGTGAAACTTTAAAAATAAAAGCTGCATATTGATGAAACTTTAGTCGATTGATGATATATCTGCGATATATCATCTTTTTTGTGTGGGCCTTGTTCCTCTGTGAAGGATTGCCTGCATGAAAGTTGCAAAAAGGGCCAAAGAATCCGCTTAAAAATCCATAAAAATGAATAAAAAGCCCTTGTACGATTCGATACAGTTATGATATAATGCAGGAGTTAATAAATATTACTGCGAGTTATACTGAAGGCAGTTGAATTTTCACCAATACAAATGTATAGTTATACAGCATAAAATGCAATTTATTAAATCAATCATTGCACTTTGATATCGTTTCATCAAATTCCTTTGTCCATTCTAGTTTACAAGGAGGCAGTAAACATGGAATATATCAAACAGATTATGGAGCAGGTTTTGCGCCGCAATCCCGGTGAACCGGAGTTTCACCAGGCTGTCAGGGAAGTTCTGGAATCCCTGGAACCGGTTTTGGAGAGAAGGCCGGAATATATCAAATACGGGATTCTGGAGCGGATTGTAGAGCCCGAGAGGCAGATTATCTTTCGGGTGCCCTGGGTCGATGACCAGGGAAGGGTTCAGGTAAACCGGGGCTTCCGGGTAGAATTTAACAGCGCCATCGGACCCTATAAGGGTGGAATTCGTTTTCATCCTTCGGTGAACCTGGGAATCATTAAATTCTTAGGCTTTGAGCAAGTTTTTAAAAACTCCCTCACCGGTACTCCCATCGGCGGAGCCAAAGGGGGAAGCGATTTTGATCCCAAAGGAAAGTCTGAATACGAAATCATGAGATTTTGCCAGAGCTTTATGACTGAGCTGTATCGCCACATCGGCGCGGATACGGATGTGCCGGCGGGGGACATCGGAGTGGGCGCCCGGGAGATCGGGTATATGTTTGGCCAGTATAAAAGAATCAAGAATGTATATGAAGGCGTGCTGACCGGCAAGGGCTTGACCTACGGGGGCAGTCTGGTGCGCAAGGAAGCAACGGGATACGGCCTTGTCTATATGGTCGATGAAATGCTGAAGGCAAAGGGCAAATCCCTGAAGGATGCAACCGTTGTTATCTCCGGTTCCGGAAATGTGGCCATATATGCAGCCGAAAAGGTGCAGCAGCTCGGCGGAAATGTCGTAGCCCTCAGCGATTCCAACGGTTATGTATACGATCCAAACGGGATTCGTCTGGATACCGTCAAGCAGCTGAAGGAAGTCGAGAGAAAAAGAATCAAAGAATACGCTGCCATTCATTCCGGTGCAGAGTATCATGAAGGGTGCTCCGGCATATGGACTGTAAAATGCGATATTGCCCTCCCCTGTGCGACACAAAATGAGCTGGACGGCAAAGCTGCCAGAACTTTGGTAGCCAATGGCACCTATCTGGTGGCAGAAGGGGCCAACATGCCCTGCACGCCTGAAGCCATCGATGTCTTCCTGGAGAACAGGATCCTCTATTGCCCAGGCAAGGCAGCCAATGCAGGCGGAGTGGCAACTTCCGCCCTGGAGATGGCTCAAAACAGCATGAGGCTTTCCTGGAGCTTTGAAGAGGTGGATGCCAAGCTGAAACAAATTATGGTGAATATTTATAAGAACATCAGCACGGTAGCCAGGGAATACGGATATGAGGACAATCTGGTTGTAGGGGCCAATATCGCCGGCTTTATCAAGGTCGCAGATGCTATGCTGGCCCAGGGAATCGTGTGATAAAGGAAAGAAAAAAGGGCTTGGATAGGGATTTTTCCCCATCCAAGCCTTTTTTGATAGGAAAGGGGAGCTGGCGCTCACGCAGCCTTTGATTTATAATAGTAGATTATAGACGGAAACGGTGATACAGTGAATGTAATACAGACCGAGGAAGGCATCCTGCTTCAGGATATTGAGCATTTTCATCCCGGCCATATCTTCGAATGCGGACAGGCCTTCCGATGGAATTGGGATGGGACGGGCTACACAGGAGTTGTTCAAAACAAGGTCCTGCGAATTTTTCAGAGGGGCCGCCATGTTCTCCTCCAGGATGCATCCCTGGAAGATTACCATATTCTTTGGAAGCACTATTTTGATTTGGATAAGGACTACGGCTTGATCAAGAAGTCCTTATCCCGGGACAGGATCCTGGCAAAAGCCATGGAATATGGATGGGGGATCCGAATCCTCAATCAAGATCCCTTTGAGACCCTGATATCCTTTATTATATCGTCCAACAACGGGATCAAACGGATCAAAGGAATCATCGAGAATTTATCAAAGCGCTTCGGCGAAAAGATATCCTGGAAAGGCAGAGAGGTTTTTCGCTTTCCAAAGGCGGAAAGCCTGGCGGCGGCCTCGATAGAGGATCTGCTCTCCTGTGGCTGCGGCTACAGGGCTCCCTATGTCAAGAAAACGGCATCGATGGTTGCCGATGGAAAGCTGGATTTGGATCGTTTAAAGAAATGCCAATATGAGGAAGCCTTTGAACTTCTCCTGACCTGCAGCGGGGTGGGCCCCAAGGTAGCGGACTGCGTCCTTTTATTTTCCCTGGAAAAGGGGGAGGCCTTTCCCATTGACGTATGGATCAAAAGGATTATGGTGGCCTTGTATTTTGGCCGGGAGGTATCGGCGAAAGAGCTGAAGGCTTTTGCTGCGGAGCGATTTGGCCCTCTGGCAGGCATTGCTCAGCAGTATTTATTTTATTATGCCAGGGAACGGAAAATTGGACAGAAAAAGCAGAGGGATGGATAATGTGGGGAACAATCGTTAATTTTTTTGCTGTGGTTTTAGGCGGTTTAATGGGATCCTTTATCAAGGCGGGTTTTACGAAAAAGATCGTGTCCATCGGTGGGCTCATCATTGCGGCGGTAGCCGCTGCTGCCGCTGCAGGCGTTTTCTTGTTCGGCGATCGGACGGGTGTTTCGCCGTGGCTAATCCTGGCAGGCGGCGCCGTTGCCCTTCTTCTGTGGCTGCTTTTAGGAAGGCTCTTAAAAAACGGCCTGCCTGAAAGGTACAGCGGTATTATCATGCAGGGTGTAGGCCTATCCGTCGTCATTATCGGACTCGGCTCCGCATTCAAGAGCCACAATATGCTCCGTGTCATTATGAGCATGGTTGTGGGAGGAATCATCGGAGAGTGGATTGATATAGAGAAAAGGCTGGATGCTTTGGGAAGCTGGGCTCAGAAAAAGCTCAGCAGGGATAAAAGCAGCACCTTTTCACAGGGCTTTGTATCGGCCAGCCTGATCTTCTGTGTGGGAGCCATGGCTATTGTGGGCGCTTTGGAGGGAGGATTGCAGGGCAATTATCTGACCCTCTATGCCAAGTCCACATTGGACGGAATTACATCCATCGTCCTGGCGTCAACCCTGGGGATGGGAGTGACCTTTTCCGCCCTTGCCGTGCTTTTGTATCAGGGCTCCATCACTTTGGCGGCAGGCTTTTTGCAGCCCATTTTATCAGAGATGGTGATCGATGAAATGTCAGCCGTAGGCGGAATATTGATTCTGGGCATTGGCCTGTCCATGCTGGAGATCAAAAAGATCAAAGTGGGGAATTTGCTGCCTTCTATTTTTATTCCTGCTTTGTATTTCCCTTTGGCGGAGCTGATAAAAAACCTCCTTGGCATTTGAAGGTGATACTTTTGCGGTAAGGATCAGGGGATGATGTGACTGAGCTCCATGAATTTTGTAAAAAAATGAAAAAGCGCAAAGAAGAAGGCCTGGGCTGCCGCGCTGAGAAAGGCGGCTATGATTCCGATGATCAAGCCCGCATTGGCGATGGCCGTCCCCTTTTGCATGGAATGGCTTTTTTGGATCTGCTTTTTTGAAATACTTGCAAAAAGGACGGACAAAAGCGCAAGAACAAACCCCATCAACCCGGCAAGGGGCAAGAGGGCCAAAAGGACGGAACAAATGCTTAAGATCATGGATGTGATGGCCAGGCTGTTGTATTTGAATTTCTGCACCGGCTCCGTTTCCTCCGAACCGGTGGCTTTCATGAGCTTTTCATCCATATTCCGGGCTCCCATCTATACATAATAAATTTATTCTACCAGAGTATACAAATAGAAGCAATACAATTTCTGCCGGTATACATTGCAGTTGTGATAGGAATGATACTTGACGAACGGTTTTTTTTGTGATATTTTAGTTACGTAATTGAATATTTTGTCGTTTGTCACTCATATAAGCTCGCAAATTTGGTGCGAGAGTCTCTACGTGGCGACCTAATCGCCTACGCTATGAGTGTTCATAAACGCATGCAACGATACTGCTCCGTTGGGGGAGCATTGTCGTTTTTATGCAGTTGATTGAGCACTCCATCAACTGCTTTTTTTTGCTTTGTTATTAAGAGATGAACCATCTCTTAATATAAAAATTTAATCAAGTAAAGGGGAATGGAGCGATGGAGAAGTTTTTTAAACTAAAAGAAAACGGTACAAATGTACGTACGGAAATCCTTGCAGGATTAACCACCTTTTTCACGATGGCCTACATCATCATGGTTAATCCCAATATCCTCTCCCAGTCGGGCATGCCATGGGGTGCCGTATTCCTTTCCACCATTATTGCAGCCGTGATCGGCACATTGGTGATGGGTCTATTTGCAAATGTTCCCTATGCACAGGCCCCTGGTATGGGACTCAATGCTTTCTTTGTATTCACGGTTGTTTTCGGTCTTGGCTTTAAATGGCAGGAAGCCCTTGCCATGGTATTCATCTGCGGAATCATCAATATTTTAATCACCGTAACAAAAGTTCGCAAGCTGATCATTAAATCCATTCCGGTTAGCTTGCAAAATGCAATCGGCGGCGGTATCGGTGTTTTCATTGCCTATATCGGTATCAAGAGCGCCGGCCTCCTCAACTTTACATCCGATCCCGGTACCTATGTTCAGCTGGGTGAAGGAGGAACCGTCATTGCAAGCTCCGCTGCAGTTCCCGGAATCGTTCCTCTCAACAATCCATCCGTACTTCTTGCTATTTTCGGCCTTATTTTGACAATAGTTCTTCTGGTTTTAAACGTAAAGGGTGCTATCTTCCTCGGCATCATTATCACAGCCCTGGTTGGCATTCCCTTTGGAGTCACCCAGTTTGCCGATACCATCAGCTTTGGAGAGGCCATAGCTCAGCTTCCCGAGACGATGTTTGCGGCATTTGGCAATCCGGGACTTCTTTCCCTTTTCAACGATGCCAGCAAGCTGCCCCTGGTGCTCATGACCATATTTGCCTTCAGCTTGTCCGATACCTTTGATACAATCGGTACCTTCATCGGAACAGGCCGCAAAACAGGTATCTTCTCTGAAGAAGACCTTAAGGCTTTGGAAACGGGTTCCGGCTTTAAATCCAAAATGGAAAAGGCTTTGTTTGCGGATGCTATCGCCACTTCTATCGGTGCTATTTTCGGTACATCCAATACCACAACCTATGTTGAAAGTGCTGCCGGCATCGGATCAGGCGGCCGTACCGGACTGACCAGCGTGGTTGTTGCCCTGCTGTTTATCATCAGCGCTTTCTTTGCTTCCATTGTCAGTGCCATACCCGCTGTAGCAACCGCTCCGGCTTTGATCATCGTCGGTATCATGATGCTCTCGGCATTTAAAGAGATCAAATGGGATGATCTTTCCGTTGCGATTCCTGCCTTCTTCGCCGGTATCTTCATGGCTCTTTGCTACAGCATCTCCTACGGTATTGCCACCGGCTTCATCTTCTACTGCATTGTGAAGCTCTGCAAAGGAGAAAGCAAGGAGATTAACCCGATTCTCTGGGTATCCACGATTCTGTTTATCATCAACTTCATCATTCTGGCCATTATCTAAGATCAAAAGAAAGCAAGTTTTTCAAAAACTTGCTTTCTTTTTTTGCAATTTATTATTGACATCCGTTGAAAATATGTATAGAATATTTTACGGTTTAATATCTTTAAAGGCGGTACTGTGATGCCGACAAGGTGTTAAGGTTTGGACAAACTATAACTATCCATAGGCTATTATAGTTTACTGGACCCTTGTCTGCATGCAGATAAGGGTCTTATTTTATACTCAGGAATTATATTGAGGAGGTAATAAAATGAGAAAAGAACAACAGACCATTGGATATCTTCCGGATGAGCGTCCACCGATATGGAGACTGCTTCTGTACGCCCTGCAGCAGGTGATTGTCATGTTCCCCGCAACGGTGGCTGTGGCATTAATAACCGGTTTCCATATTTCCACAACGATCTTTGCCAGCGGCCTTGCAACCCTCTGCTTTATCCTGGTTACCGGCAGGAAAATTCCCCTCTACTATGGCTCCAGCTTTTCCTATGTGGCTGCAATTGCCGGGCTCATGACTTCTACGGCCCTGTCAGAATATGCCTTGAATGATAAAATAGCGATAGCCCAGTTTGGTATTGTCATGTCCGGTTTCGTGTCCATCGCAGCAGGTTTGATCGTCAATCGATTCGGTAGGGATTCCATTGAAAAGATCCTTCCGGCTGCGGTTACAGGTCCCATCGCAATGGTGATCGGCCTTACCCTGGCCGGAGTAGCGCTGCAGGACGCTGCTTCCACTACCGGTGCCATTGCAGTTGCCGAATCCCAGGCGAAATTGGGGCAAAATATGGCATGGATTGTGTCCCTGGTTACACTTCTTTCGACCGTCCTGTTCTCCGTCTACTTAAAGGGAGTATGGGGTCAGGTACCCCTCATTCTGGGGCCCATCGTGGGTTGCGTCGTAGCGATGATCATCAATGCTACCACGGGAATCAATCTCTTTAAAGTATTGCCTGAGATGGCAAACAGCGATATCTTTGCACCGCCGATCTTTACATTCCCCAAACCCTCCTGGATGGCTGTTGCTGCCATCATGCCGATTGCAATTGCAACGATTCCGGAATCCACCGCCCATATCTATCAGCTGGACATCTATGTCAATGACCTGGCAAAGAAAAAAGGCTCCGAGAAGACCTATAATCTGGCTGATTTGCTAGGGCTTAATCTGATTGGCGACGGAATTGGCGACATCGTTTCAGGCCTTGTGGGCGGGCCTGCCGGAACCAACTACGGGGAGAACATCAGTGCCATGGCAATAACAAAGGTATTCTCCGTTTGGGTCCTGGTGGCGGCCTCGATCCTGGCCATGATCATAGCCTGCTTTACTCCTCTCATAAACGCCATATACTCCATTCCCACCGCGGTCATAGGCGGCCTGGAGGTTTACCTGTTCGGTGCCATTGCAGCCCAGGGAATCGCCATTATGGTTGAAAAAAAGGTGGATCTCTTTAGTGCCAAAAACATTGCCGTCATTGCGACCATCATGGTGATTGGCTTAGGCGGACAATACGGCTTTGGCGGAAACATTCCCTTCTTCGGAGTGGAAGTTCCCTGTGTTGCCGGTGCTGCCATATTCGGCATCATACTCAACTTCATCCTGAGCATCGGTGAGAAAAAGAGTCCTTCTCCAGAAAACTAAAAAGCAGCGAGAACTTCAAAGGACCAAAACCTTGACAGATAACTGTCAAGGTTTTCTTTTTTCTGCCTTGACATCGACAAATTGTTCTGCTAAACTAACTTTTAATATTTTTCAGGACTCTATCAGAAGGGAAGTGTGAGCCATAAACGGGAAATTTTTAAAAGAAGGTTTGACTTTTGACGATGTATTGCTGGTGCCTCAAAAATCTGAGGTACTTCCGAAGGATGTAGATCTTACCACTTTTTTGACCAAAAAGATTAAGCTAAATATTCCGCTGATGAGCGCTGCCATGGATACCGTTACCGAGGCCAGGCTGGCCATTGCCATTGCCCGGGAAGGCGGTATAGGCATTATCCACAAGAACATGTCCATTGCAGAGCAGGCGGATCAGGTGGACAAGGTCAAGCGCTCCGAACACGGAGTTATTGTGGATCCCTTTTTTCTGTCGCCGGAACACCGGGTATCCGATGCTGTGGCCTTGATGGAAAAGTATAGGATATCGGGCGTTCCCATTACCCAGGGTCACAAGCTGGTTGGCATTATCACCAACAGGGACATCCGGTTTGAAACGGATTTTAGCAAGCCGATCCGGGAAGTGATGACCTCCGAAAATCTGATCACCGCACCGGAGGGTACGACCCTTGAGCAGGCCAAGGAGATATTGAGCAAGTATAAAATCGAGAAGCTGCCCATTGTGGACAGCCAGGGCAATCTGAAAGGGCTGATTACCATAAAGGATATCGAGAAGGCCATTCAGTATCCCAATTCGGCCAAGGATGCCAACGGACGCTTGCTGGTGGGTGCTGCCGTGGGGGTAACGAAGGATGTTTTTGAAAGGATAGAGGAGCTCATTAAGGCCAAAGTTGAAGTAGTGGCAGTCGATACGGCCCATGGGCATTCCGCAGGTGTGCTCAAGCTGGTTGGGGAGATCAAGAGGAGATTCCCCAGCCTGCAGCTCATTGCCGGTAACGTGGCAACGGCTGAGGCTACCAGGGATTTGATTGAAGCCGGAGCCGACTGTGTAAAGGTCGGCATTGGACCCGGTTCCATCTGCACGACCCGGGTTGTTGCAGGCATCGGAGTACCCCAGATCACAGCCATTTGCGACTGCGCTGAAGAGGCGGACAAGTACGGCATTCCGGTCATTGCCGACGGAGGAATCAAATACTCCGGGGATATTACAAAGGCAATCGCTGCCGGGGCCAGTGTAGTGATGGTCGGAAGCCTTCTGGCCGGTACGGAAGAAAGTCCCGGTGAGATGGAGATTTACCAGGGTAGAAGCTTTAAGGTCTACCGCGGAATGGGGTCCATGGCTGCCATGGCCAGCGGGAGCAAGGATCGGTATTTCCAGGAAGATGCCAAAAAATTAGTTCCTGAGGGAGTGGAAGGAAGGGTACCCTACAAGGGACCTTTGTCGGAGACGGTGTATCAATTGATGGGGGGCCTTAGGGCCGGTATGGGTTACTGCGGTACTCCGACCATCGAGGACCTGCGCAAAAAGGGACAATTCATTAAGATAACCGGAGCAGGCCTAAAAGAAAGCCATCCCCATGATATCTATATTACAAAGGAAGCGCCCAATTACAGCACGGGGATTTAATAGAGATGGATTGCGAAAAAGCTGCAATGTTCATTGCAGTTTTTTCGTATTGGGGCTTTTATTTCCTGAAAAAATGAGATATGATTATAAGAGTATTTAAATATTTAAATACCTCAATAGCAAGGGGCTTGGAAGGGGAGTCAAAGGGATTGGATAAACTGGAGGACTTGGCTTTGGTCTTAAAGGCTTTGAGCGATCCTCTGCGCTTGAGGCTGCTTGAGCTTTTGGCCAAGCGGAACCGAAGCAAAGAGCTGTGCGTCGGTGATCTGGCAGAGGAACTGGGAATATCTCAACCCAATGTATCCCATCATTTAAAGATCCTAAAATCAGCAGGCCTTATCAAAAGTGACAAATGCGACGGCTGTTCCTTTTATGCCATCAATCATGCAAAATTGAACGAGATTTTTCTGCTAATGAAAGATTTGATCCAGTAAGCTTTTTTAAAAGAAAAAATATAGGAGGTAAAATATGCAGTATCGTGAATTTGGAAAAACCGGGATAAAAATATCGGCTCTGGGCTTCGGGGCAATGCGGCTTCCGCAGAAAAGAACAGGGATAAAACGGTATTTGATGTAGAGGAAAGCATCCGAATCATCCACAGGGCTTTTGAACTGGGGGTCAATTATATTGATACGGCGCCCTACTATTGCGACGGCGAGAGCGAAATCATCGTGGGCAAAGCTTTAAAAGGCTGGAGGGACAAGGTTTACTTATCCACCAAGAATCCGATCGAGGACAGTTCCGGGGAGCACTTCAGGGAGAGGTTGGAGAAGTCCCTGAAGAAGCTGGATACGGACTACATAGATTTTTATCATATGTGGGGAATCAATTGGAAGACCTATGAAAACAGCATCATCGCAAAGGACGGCCCCTTAAGCGCTGCCATCAAGGCAAAGGAGGAGGGGCTCATCAAACATATTTCCTTTTCATTCCATGACGCACCTGAAAATATGATCCGGCTTATTGATACAGGAAACTTCGAAACGGTACTGTGCCAGTACAATCTCCTCGATCGGAGCAATGAAGAGGCCATTGCCTATGCTCATCAGAAGGGCCTTGGGGTTGTGATCATGGGCCCGGTTGCCGGAGGACGTCTGGGTGCCCCTTCCGAAGTGATTCGCAAACTGATCCCAGGAGGCGTAAAGAGCAGTGCAGAGATCGCCCTCCGCTTTGTCCTGGCCAATCCCGGCGTCAGCTGTGCCCTGTCCGGAATGAGCACCATAGAGATGGTTGAGGAGAACGCAGCCGTAGCTTCCAGGGATTCTCACCTGACAAAGGAAGAGATGGAGAGAGTTCAGGCAGCGATGGAGGAAAACAAAAAGCTTGCCGATCTGTACTGCACAGGGTGCAACTATTGTATGCCTTGCCCCAATGGGGTCAATATTCCCCTCAATTTCCAGTTCATGAACTATCACAGGGTATACGGACTGACCGAGTATGCCAAATCCCAGTATAAAGCCATTGGAACCCATGAGTGGGCGAAGGGGAAAAAGGCGGAAGAGTGTATCGAATGCGGAATTTGTGAGGAAAAATGTCCTCAAAAGATTGAGATTCGAAAACAGCTTAGGGAAACTGCAGAGGCATTGGGTTAAGCCTAGTCGGTGGAAATGGAAAGTGCCGGTTTTATCCGGCTTCCGTCTCCATATAAATCATAATCATTTTCTGGAGAGGTTTGGTCTATGAGGTATCGTGATTTTGGAAAAACCGGAGTGAAGATTTCTGCACTGGGTTTTGGCGCAATGCGGCTCCCTATGGAAAAAAGAGGAGAGGCCTCCTTTGTAAAGGAAGAAGAAAGCATTGCGATGATTCATCGAGCCTTTGAAAAGGGTGTCAACTATATTGATACGGCTTACGGATACTGTGAAGGCCAGAGCGAGATCGTGGTCGGCAAAGCCCTGAAGGGCTGGAGGGACAGGGTATATTTGTCCACAAAGCTGCCCACCTGGCTGGTGAAAGAACAGGGGGATTACAGAAGGCTTTTGGAAGAGCAGCTCAAGAAGCTGGATGTGGACTATATCGACTTTTATCATTTCCATGCCCTTGGCCGGGATCGCTTTGAAAATATCGTGCTGAAGTACAACCTTTTGGAAGAAGCCCAGAAGGCCAAGGATGAAGGCTTGATTAAACACATATCCTTTTCCTTCCATGATCACCCCCAGGTGATGAAGGATATCATTGATTACGGTATTTTTGATTCGGTGCTCTGTCAGTACAATCTCCTGGACCGCAGCAATGAAGAGGGCATTGCCTATGCCAGGGAAAAGGGAGTGGGCGTTGTGATCATGGGCCCTGTGGGCGGCGGAAGACTGGGATTCCCGTCGGAAGCCATCCAGAACCTTGTTCCCGGTGGAGTGAAGACAACGGTAGAGATCGCCCTGCGATTCGTCTTGAGCAACCCCAATGTCTGCTGTGCCCTGTCGGGAATGAGCAGCATGGCAATGGTAGAGGAGAATACCGACATAGCCTCCAGAGCTGAGGAGCTTTCACCGAATGAAATCGCCAGGATCAAGGAAGCCATGGAAGAAAGCAAGCGGCTGGCCGAGCTGTACTGCACCGGCTGCAACTACTGCATGCCGTGTCCCAACAATGTAAATATACCGAAGAATTTCCAGATCATGAACTACCACAGGGTCTACAAGTTGACGGACTATGCGAAACGTCAGTATAGCAATATGAAGGAAGAGGAAAAAGCTTCCAATTGCGTAGAATGCGGGCTTTGTGAAGAAAAATGCCCCCAGAAGATTCAAATTCGAAAACAGCTGAAGGAGACCGTTGAAGCCCTATCGGTATAAATACGAACATTTGTCGCTGGCCTGGGGGCCCATCGATGGACCCGGATAAAGCCCAGCAACGAAAATTCCAATAGAGACTGTGATGCCGGGGATCTTCCCCGGTATCGCAATTTACGAACATTTACACAAAAATTATAAAAAATGTTTGTAAATTTTACGAGTTCATATTAAAATAGTGATGTGAAACTTTAGGCTGAAATCAGGGTGCCGGCGGATGCAATAAATAAACGAAAACAGTGGAATAACTGGTATAAAGCGGTTCATGCCAACAGATCGAGGAGGAAACGATGATGCAAAGAGAAACGGTGCTTGTACTGGACTTTGGAGGACAATACAACCAGTTGATCGCACGAAGGGTTAGAGAAGCCAATGTCTATTGCGAGGTCTTGCCCTATGATGTTTCAGTTGAGCGCATTTTGGAGAAAAAGCCGAAGGGCATTATTTTTACAGGAGGACCTTCCAGTGTAACGGCTCCGGATGCTCCCAAATGTGCGAAGGAGGTTTTTGAGCTTGGTATACCCATCCTGGGGATTTGCTATGGGAACCAGCTGATTGGCTATTTTATGGGGGCAAAAGTGGACAGGGCTCCCCACAGGGAGTATGGAAAGACAAGGATCCGATTCAATACCCAAAGCAAGCTGTTTGCCAACTTGGAAGAGGAGAGCACCTGCTGGATGAGCCATACCGATCATATATCCGCTCCTCCGGAAGGCTTTGAAGTCATTGCTTCCACGGAGAGCTGTCCTGTAGCGGCCATTGCCGATGAAGCCAGGCAGATCTATGGAGTGCAGTTCCATCCGGAAGTGGTCCACACCCCCCGCGGCAGGGATATCCTGCGGAATTTCCTCTATGGGATATGCGGCTGTTCCGGAGAATGGACCATGGCAAGCTTTGTACAGGATTCCATCAAAGCCATCCGAGAAAAGGTTGGGGACAGGAAGGTTTTATGCGCCTTATCCGGCGGCGTAGACAGCTCTGTGGCTGCAGTGCTGGTTCATCAAGCAATCGGACAGAACCTAACCTGCATCTTTGTAGACCACGGGCTTTTGAGGAAAAACGAAGGGGATCAGGTCGAGAAGGTATTTAAGGAGCAGTTTCATCTGAACCTGGTTCGCGTCAATGCCCAGGCAAGGTTTTTGAATCGCCTGAAGGGAGTGACGGATCCGGAAAAGAAGCGAAAGATCATAGGAGAAGAATTTATCAGGGTCTTTGAAGAAGAAGCAAAGAAAATCGGCTCCGTGGATTTTCTGGTGCAGGGCACCATCTACCCGGATGTGATCGAAAGCGGAACCAAGGATGCGGCTGTGATCAAGAGCCACCACAATGTGGGCGGGCTGCCGGAGCATATGGATTTCAAGGAGATTATTGAACCACTGCGGGATCTCTTTAAGGACGAAGTGCGTGCTGTAGGAGAGGAGCTGGGTATTCCAAAGGAAATCGTATGGCGCCAGCCCTTCCCGGGGCCGGGCCTTGCAGTTCGAGTCATTGGCGAGGTCACGGAAGAAAAATTGGAAATATTAAGGGAAGCGGATGCCATTTTCCGCGAAGAAATCGCCAAGGCAGGTTTGGACAGGGAAATCTGGCAGTACTTTGCGGTATTGACGGGGATGAGAAGTGTAGGAGTCATGGGAGACGAAAGAACCTATGATTATACCGTTGCCCTTCGGGCCGTAACAAGCACCGATGCCATGACTGCGGATTGGGCCAGGATCCCCTTTGAAGTACTGGAATCCACCTCAAACCGCATTGTCAATGAGGTAAAGCATGTAAACCGTGTTGTATATGATATTACTTCCAAACCGCCGGCAACTATCGAATGGGAGTGATAGAAAATGAAAAAAAGAGCGATTATCAGCGTATCTGATAAAACCGGAATTGTCTCTTTTGCCAGGGAGCTGGACCGGCTGGGAATAGAACTCATCTCAACGGGGGGAACGGCAAAAGTGATTCGGGATGCCGGTATTCCTGTCACCAGTGTGAGCGATATCACCGGATTCCCGGAGTGCCTTGACGGTAGGGTCAAGACCCTGCACCCCAACATCCACGCCGGTATACTGGCTGTAAGAAGCAATGAAAAGCACATGAAACAGCTTGAGAAGCTGGGCATCGGCACCGTTGATTTCGTGATTATCAACCTGTATCCTTTCAAGGAAACCATTCAAAAAGAAGGAGTGGAGCTGAAGGAGGCCATTGAAAACATTGATATCGGCGGTCCTACCATGCTTCGGGCGGCAGCAAAAAACTACCAGGACGTTGTGGTCGTGGTGGATCCGGCTGACTACGGCAAGGTGGTAACGGAATTGAAGGAGAAGGGGGAGGTTTCTCTCGAAACCAAATTCTACTTAGCGGCAAAGGTATTTATGCATACTTCCCATTACGATGCCCTCATTGCAGACTATCTCCGAAAGGTAGCCGGGGATACGGAATTCCCTGAGCTACTCACCCTTACCTTCGAAAAGGTTCAGGATATGCGCTATGGAGAAAATCCCCATCAAAAAGCGGTCTTTTATAAAGAGGTCGGGAAAACTGCGGGCAGCCTGACAGAGGCCAAGCAGCTTCACGGAAAAGAGCTTTCCTTTAACAATATCAATGATGCCAACGGAGCCCTGGACCTTTTAAAGGAATTCGACGAGCCGACCGTGGTGGCTGTCAAGCATGCCAACCCCTGTGGAGTCGGAAGCGGAAAGGATATTTATGAAGCCTATATGAAGGCCTATGAAGCGGATCCGGTGTCCATTTTCGGCGGGATTGTAGCGGCTAACCGTGAAATCGATGAAGCCGTTGCATCGGAGATCAACAAAATCTTCATTGAGATTGTCATTGCTCCTTCTTTTACTCCGGAAGCCCTTCAAATCCTTACCCAAAAGAAGAATATTCGCATATTGGAGCTTAAAAGCATATCCCAAAAGATCCCCAAGGGCAGTTTGGATCTAAAAAAGGTAAACGGTGGGCTATTGGTGCAGCAGGCGGATACGGAGCTTCTGCCTGAAGACCTCAAAGTGGTAACCGATAAAAAGCCCACGGATAAGGAGTGGGAGGATCTGATCTTTGCCTGGAAGGTTGTGAAACACACGAAATCCAACGGGATTGCCATTGGCAAGAATAAGCAGACCCTGGGCATCGGCCCCGGCCAGGTAAACCGGATCTGGGCCGTGGAGCAGGCCATAGAGAGAAGCGGAGACAAGGTACGGGATGCCGTACTGGCCTCCGACGCCTTCTTCCCCTTCTCCGACTGTGTAGAGGCTGCCGCAAAAGCCGGAATCACTGCCATCATTCAGCCAGGCGGCTCCATTCGGGATCAGGAATCCATCGATGCCTGCAATAAATATGGCATTGCCATGGTATTTACAGGCATGAGGCACTTTAAGCACTAAAGACGAAAGCAGATGCAAGCACTTGCCGCTTGGCATCTGCTTTTTTTATTTCTCCTTTGGAAGCCTGTGAAAGCTTAGCTCAGGGAAATCCACATACCCGTCCTCGAAACAGTTCTTGACGGAGGGGTCATTTGTGGCGATTTCGATTCCCGGCTCGATGCCTGCCGGGAATATCGGATGGTGGAGGCCGGAATCGATAATGATGGAACGAGAATACCGGCCTTCGGTGCTTTTATTGCCGGGATCCAATATTCACTCACCTCGCTTTATTTAAATGGGCAAGTAGGCTGAGATCATTTTAAAATAGATGACAGTTGAGCCAGGCTGGAATCTGCTATCTATATTTGTTAGTGTTGCAGCTTTGAAATGGATTATGCAGTAGTATATAATGAAAAAGCTGAAATCTCATTCCGCAAAAGGCGATGTTTACACTCACCCCACGGCTTGCGGTATTTTTTCGTCGCTTTCATAGAAATAAACCGAGCTTGGAATAATAAAAGCAATGGAATTTTTCTTTTTTACAGGAATATTTTATTATAGGCCTTCGAATGAAGCGAAAGGAGAGCTTTTGGAGAAGAAGGGAAGATGAATATGCAAAAAGGCTATGTACAGGTTTATACAGGAGATGGAAAAGGGAAGACAACGGCAGCCCTGGGCCTTGGGCTCAGAGCGATTGGCAGAGGTTTTCGCGTGATCATGATCCAGTTTTTAAAGGGCACCTTCAGCGGGGAATTGGAAGCAGTGAAAAGGCTGTCTCCGGATTTTCAGATTATCCGCTTCGCCCAGACCGAGAAGTTTTTCCACCAGCTGACGGAAGAAGAAAAGGCTGCCTTGAAGGAAAAAACCCGGGAGGAGATGAAGACCCTCAGAAACTATATCGGCAATATCTGCTGTACCATGCTGATTTTGGATGAAATCATGGCTGCCATCCATGCCGGTCTCGTTTCAGTGGAGGAAGTCTGTAAGTTTATCGACGAAAAGCCGGAGGGCATGGAACTGGTGCTGACCGGACGGGCCGTTCCAAAGGAAATTGCAGACCGGGCAGACCTTATCACGGAGATGGTACCCGTTAAACATTATATGGATAAAGGAGTTCCTGCGAGGATAGGGATTGAGTGCTAGGATTTTGGAATGGGCGGTTTCTAAGTTGCAAGCTTAGAAACCGCCTTTGTTTTCTAAGAAAAGGCAGGAGTTTTAAAACCAACGTAGAATATAAACAAGGGAAATGGGGTCCAGTACATGGAGCCGGTTTCGTTTTCCCGGGAAATATGAATTAATTCAGTATTTTTATTAAGGAGGTTGCAGCCTTGAGTGAAAAAAGAAGAGTAAAACTCGGCCTGATTGGCCTGGGCAATATGGGAAGCGCCCATGCCAATTACTTGAAGGATATGGACACCGTTGAGCTGGTGGGTGTGTGCGACATTGTCCCTGAAAAGGCTGACAAGTTCGCAGCCCTGTGCTATACAAAGGCATACTACGACTACCGGGATCTCTTCAAAGATTCAGGTTTGGAAGCGGTTTTAATCGCGGTGCCCCATTATGATCATACTCCCATTTCGGTGGACGCTTTTAAACAGGGGATCCATGTTCTTTGCGAAAAACCCCTGGCCGTTCATGTAAACGACGCCAAAAAGTCCATAAAGGCTTATGAAGAGGCAAAGGAAAAAAATCCCAACATCATGTTTGGGCTTATGTTTATGGAAAGGACCTATCCTGCCTACAGAAAGATCAAGGATATTCTTGACAGCGGAGAGCTGGGCAAGCTGACCAGGGTTACATGGATCAATACAGCCTGGTTTCGCTCCCAGGCCTATTATGACAGCGGAGGATGGCGTGCCACATGGGCCGGAGAAGGCGGCGGGATATTGACCAACCAGTGCCCCCACAATCTGGATATGTATCAGTGGCTTTTTGGGCTTCCGTCGAAGATCTGCGGCCATGCCCATATCGGAAAATATCATGACATTGAAGTAGAAGATGAAGTAACTGCCTATTTTGAACATGAAAACGGGATGATCGGCCACTTTATCGTTACAACGGCTGAAAGTCCGGGAACCAATCGCCTGGAGATCATCGGTGAAAATGGGAAACTGGTCTATGAAAACGGAATGATCGTCTTTTTCAGAAACCGCATATCCATGTTCAAATTCCTGAGGGAGACGAAGGAGAGTTTTGCCAATGTGGAGAGCTGGTATACGGAAATCCCCATCCAGGGAAGTATAGGCAATCCCCATAAGAAAGTCACCGAAGAATTCATCCGGGCCATTTTAAACGGAGGCGGAAATCTCACGGCCCATGGAACGGAGGGAATTAAGTCCGTACTGATAGCCAATGCGATAATGCTTTCTTCCTTCAAAGGGACGATGATCGATGTTCCTTCCTTTGATGCTGATGAATATGAAAACAAGCTAAAGGAACTTATAAAGACCTCCAGGTATGTAAAAAAGGTAAACACCGATGCTACTGTGGATATGTCCCAGTCTTTTTCCAAGGGCTAAGGAAGGCAAAGTGAAAAAGTTCAGGGTTTTTTCCTTGAACTTTTTTACTAGGTTGTCTTGAAATGATCGACCAAAAAAGCGCCCGGAGGAATTATATGAAAAAGGTAACCTATGGTGCATTTCTCAAAAAAAGGAGCAGGAGAGCATGGAAAAGCACATAAGCTGTATCGGAAGATTTGACTTAAGTAATCCGGAGGGGCCGATCTTTGCATGGTCAGGCTGTACCATTAAGGCCAGATTTCGAGGAAGGAGCCTCGCTGCAAGGATCAAGCCCATAAAAGAAGAGATGGATAAGAACTGGATGGAAGTCATTGTGGATGGAAAGGTTCTAAGCCCAATTCGTATCGATCGAGATCGTCAATATATATTGGCAGAGGGCCTCCATGAGGGGGAGCACGAGGTGGCCCTGGTTCGAAGGACCGAGGCCTTTGTCGGAGAGCTGCAGTTTTTGGGCTTTGTGCTGCCGGACGGGGGTCAGCTGCTGGATCCGCCGGAACCCTCCGGGCGCCGGATCGAATTCATCGGCGATTCCATTACATGCGGCTACGGAAACGAAAGCTCAAGGGTGGAGGACGGATTTCAGGAAAGCCAGGAGAACAACTATATTGCCTATGGCTCCATAACGGCCCGCAATTTAAAGGCTGATGCCGTCACCGTCGCCTGGTCGGGCAAGGGGATGTATCGAAACTACGGCGGGGATACGATAGAACCCATCCCGGAGCTTTATGACCGGACTTTGCCGGAGAGAAAGGACAGCCAATGGGATTTCAAAAGCTGGATTCCCCATGCAGTGGTGATTAATTTGGGAACCAATGATTTTGCCCAGCCCGGCCTTGATCATGAAGCCTACCAAAGTGCCTATAGGAAAATGCTGCACAAGGTCCGAAGCAATTACCCGGATGCCCATATTTTCTGCTGTATCGGTCCCATTCGTTGCGATCCCGGAGAGGATATCAAAAGGGTAGTACAGGATTTTAGAAAGCAGGGGGATTGTAAAATTTACTATGTGGAGTTTCCGTTGCAGGATGTGGAGAGGGACGGCATAGGCGGGGATTGGCATCCCTCAGCCAAAACCCATGAAAGGATGGCGGAGCAGCTGACGGCAGAAATTCGGGATAAGCTGGGCTGGTAAAAATCCCAGCCACGGCAGTATGCTTGTGTTTTTTGAATGCATACCAAGCCCAGAGGGGGAGATTGGCGTGAAAAAAAGGATTACAATCAGTGAAAAATATCCGCGCTATTGGGAATACGACGGGAAAGCGGTTGTCCTGTTGGGGGGAAGCAAAGAGGACAATTTATTCCAAATACCGGATCTTGAGGAGCATTTGAGGCTTCTAAAATCGGCGGGAGGCAATTATATCCGCTGCACCATGTCTTCCAGGGACCCGGGAGACGTATGGCCCTATCAGCTTAAAGAGGGGAAATACGACCTAGACCGGTTCTCCGATGAATACTGGGGCCGGTTTTCAAGGCTTCTTAAGCTGACCTATGAAATGGATATCATTGTTCAAATAGAGCTGTGGGATCGCTTTGACTTTGCCAGGGAGCCCTGGCAGGACAATCCATTCAATCCCAAGAACAACCGGAATTATAGCTCTGAGGAGTCCCGGTTGAAAGAAGAAATCAACAGCCATCCCGGTCAGAATGAAAACCGCTTTTTCTTCTCCATCCCTGAAGAGGATAACAATATCCTTCTCCTGAAGTACCAGGAGGCCTATGTGGACAAGCTCTTGAGCCATTCGCTGGAATATCCCCATGTTCTTTACTGCATGGACAATGAGACCAACGGGGCGGAGGGCTGGGGCAGGTACTGGGCGCTGTACATTCAGAAAAAGGCAAAGGAAAAAGGCCTGACGGTCCATACCACCGAGATGTGGGATGCTTGGGACCTTTCAAGTGAAGAGCACGGGCGGACCTTTGATCATCCGGAACTCTATTCCTTTTGCGATGTATCCCAAAATAACCACAACAGCGGGGATGAGCACTGGAATGGCCTCATGTACTGCTTAAAGAGGACTGCAGCTCTCAAAAGGCCCATGAACAATGTGAAGATATACGGTTCAGACAGCTCCAGGTTCGGCTCACAGCAGGATGCCCTGGAGCGATTCTGGAGAAACATCTTCGGAGGGGCGGCAGCGGCCCGGTTTCACCGGCCGGAGTCCGGAATAGGCTTATCTTTGGCAGCTCAAAAACACATAAGGTGCATGAGGAAGTTCCTGGACGAGATCCGTATCTTTGAGTGCGAACCCCATAATGAGCTGATTCAAAGGAGAGAAAAGGACTCTGCCTATTGAACAGCCAAGCCTTCTCAGGAAATCGCCGTATTATTCTGCAGGCCGGGAGAGGTTGAACTTGATGTATCGGCCATGGACGGAGATGTTCTTATAAAATGGCTGGACATAGAAAAAGAAGAGTTGTCCCCTGAAGTTCGAATGAAACAAACCGGCAGGATTCTCTTGAATTCAACCGGAGAGGGCATACAGGTGGCTGTGATAAAAAGAGCTTCAAAAGAATAAAGTGAGCAGGAAGGGCTGCTATGCAATGGGAAAATCTTACATTGTATAGCAGCCTCGTTCATTTGATGGGAAAGATCAGCACAGAAGGCTTTTGCTGCTTTTTATTTGATTGTGAAAAGGGCGGAAAGCTTCTTGCTTTAAATGGTTTTGCAGCGCTCTCTTGCAGGTAGTATATTCCAATTCGTCATAATGTTTTGAGTATAGAAAAAATAGTGAAATTATACATCAATTGCGAGGAATTTTACATTGAACAGGTCCTCCTGTTGATGATAAACTGAAAAACGAACAATTCTAACATTTCGGAGCTGCATCATTGATTCTTTTGTTCATGGATGCTTTATGTTTGAAGCTCAAGGGGACTTGAGTTTTAATAACAAAAACTTAGGGAGATTAGAAGATGAAGAGGGAATGGATTCGATTTAGCTCTGTGATACTCCTGGTATTCTTTCTTTTTGCTGTTGTAACCGGATGCGGGTCAAAGCCTGCCGATACTACAAAGGAAGGCGAAAACCTTCAGGAGGATGCTCCGGCAGGCGAAGAAACTCAAGAGGAAATCGGGGAGGAAGTGGTGGAGGAACCCGAGCAGAAATATGATTTCGGAGGCAGAAAGATTATTGCAATGGCCTGGTGGGATCAGGAGCCTGTGGCCGGCACTTCAGAGTGGGCAGACTTAACGATTGAGAAGATTGCCCAGATGGAGGAAAAGTATAACGTGGATTTCGAATTTCTTCAGGTTCCATGGATGGAATATCTCGAAAAGATTACATCCTCCTCTTTAGCCGGAAGTCCTGTGGCCAACTGGGCTTGGCTCGAGTATCAATGGTTCTGGCCGGGCCTGGTCAGCGCAGGTTTTCTGGAGCCATTGGATGATTTCGGCATTTTTGATTTCAACGATGAAAAATGGGATCAAACTGCCCTGTCGGTCGGCATGTATGAAGGGAAGCATTACGGTTTTGGCACAGGAAGGCCTTCTCCCAGAGGTGTTTTCTTCTGGAATAAAACGATTTTCGAAAGGGATGGCCTGCCCAATTTGTATGAGCTGTATCAGAAAAAACAGTGGAACTGGGATGCCCTTTTAGAAGTTGCCCAGAAGGCCACCAAGGACCTGGACGGAGACGGAATCATTGATCAATACGGCATCGGCGGTCATGATATCGGCTGGCATCTCTTCTATTCCAATGGGGTCCAGGACATTTACTTTGAAAACGGTGAATGGAAGCTCGGCCTCAACGATCCCAGGGGAATCAAAGCCCTCCAGTTCTGGCAGGATTTAATGTACAAGTATAATGTGATTCCTCCGAAACAGGAAAATTTCTGGGATTGGCAGCTGCATCTGACGGAATTCAAGCAAGGAAGGATCGCCATGCTTTTTGGTGAATTCTGGATGGGAGACTCCATGGGGGATATGGAAGCGGAATATGGAGCTATGATGACTCCCATGGGACCCGATGCCACTGAATATGTAAGCAAAGCCCAGAGCGTACCGGTATGTGCCCTATTAAGCGGAAATGAAAAGCAGGAAGAAGTGGCCATTTTCCTCAATGAATGGACAGAACCTCTGCCCAATTCCCTGTCACCGGATGAAGAGTGGGTCACAGCTACAGAGGGCAGAGTTCGAGACAGGGAATCCATTGAATGTTTGCGGCCGGTGATTGATAGCAACGCAATCAAATCCCAGCTGTATGTCTGCATCAATGAGATAGTACCGGTCTTCCAAAACATCGAGGGAGCGATTCGAGACAACGCCAAGACACCTCAGGTGGCCGTCGAAGAATATATTCAGCAAGCCCAGGCGATTATTGATGAGGTTTTGAACAAGAAATAACGGAATATCGAAAGCTTAATCAATGAAGTTGGCATTAAAGCCAACTTCATTGATTTAAGAAAAGAGGTGATGCAATGATCAAAGTCGGTATCATTGGATGCGGAGCAATTACCCAGCGCAGGCATGCCCCGGAATATGCAGAAAATCCCGATGTCCAAATTGCCGGTTTCTTTGATGTAGTCAGGGAGCGGGCGGAGAGCCTGGTGCATCGATACGGGGGAAGGATATATGACAGCTATCAGAGCATGCTGGCGGACCGGGAGATCGATGCAGTCAGCATCTGTGTTGCGAACCGGTATCACGCTCCGATTGCGATTGAAGCTTTAAATGCAGGCAAGCATGTGCTCTGTGAAAAGCCGATGGCTACAAGCTTGGAGGATGCAGAGCGGATGATCCGGGCTGCCGAGGAGAATCAACGGTTTTTGATGATAGGCCATAACCAGCGGCTGGTTCCTGCCCACATCAGGGCAAAGGAACTGATAAAGAGGGGAGAAATCGGCCGGGTGCTAAGCTTTCATACGACCTTCGGCCACAGCGGGCCGGAGAGCTGGAGCGTGGAGAAGGGTGCCCATACATGGTTTTTCAAAAAGAAGGATGCCTTTATGGGGGTCATGGGGGATTTGGGCATCCATAAAGCTGATTTGATACGGTGGCTGATCGATGATGAAATAGCGGAAGTCCAGGCATTGGTCGCCACACTGGATAAAAGGGATGAAAAGGGAAATTTCATCGATGTGGATGATAATGCGATATGCATTTTAAAGTCCAGGAAAGGGATCATCGGCACGTTAACGGCCAGCTGGACTTATTACGGAGAAGAAAACAACAGCACTGTATTATATGGTACTGATGGATATATGAAGATTTGCGATCATCCTGATTATCCCATCATGATCGTTAAGAAGAACAAGGAAAGGGTCTACTACAAGGTAGGCGGAATCCAAACCAATGACAATCAGACAAAGTCGGGCGTTATCGATATGTTTATTCGCAGTATAAAGAACAATACGCCTCCGGAGATATCCGGATGGGAGGGACTTCAGGCCTTGAAGATCGTTTTTGCCTGCCTGGAATCGGCTCAAAAGGGGATGACGGTAAAAATTTCATAAATGGAGGCGGAAGATAAGAGAGCTTGGTGAATAAGCCAGGCTTTCTTTTTCATCGTTTGTAGTGTAGAATTGATAAAAAAGGAAGGAAAGGACGGTTTGAGATGGCAGGATGGACTACTCTTAGGGAGCTTGTCAGGGAGGAAATTATGCAAAGGGCTCAAGAAGGCTGTAATGTAAAGGGCTTTTACGAAAAATGGAAAGAGGCCGGAGAGAATCAGGAAGAATTGATGAAGGTTTATGAAGCCTTGATGGATCTTAAGATTGAAGAAGATTTTCCCTATGTCGAGCCCTCAGAGCTGGAGGAAATTCGGCGGGAAAGGCCGGATGGGCCCAGAAGGATACTAAAGGAGCTTACGGAAAAAGAGTGGAGGGACAAGTTTCTGGGAGCCTGGCTGGGTAGAAGCGCCGGCTGTGCTCTCGGGAAACCCCTGGAGTGCTGGCATTTTATGTCCGGTTCCAATGGGAATCCGGGATGGAAGAATGTGAAGAACTGGTTTGAAGGAGCGGATGCCTGGCCGATCAGCAACTATACTCCTTCCCATTCAAGGGCGGAAAGCGAGCAGGGAATCTCCCTGTCTCCCTGGTGCCAGCGGAGCGAACTGGATCATATCCAATTTATGGAATCGGATGATGATATCCGCTATACCGTCATAGGCCTCATCATGCTGGAAGAGAAGGGCCTTAATTGGGACAGCTGGGATGTGGGCAAGCTCTGGCATCGGAAACTTCCTTATCAATTTGTCTGCACCGGGGAAACCCAGGCCTACCTCAATTTTGCTCAGGTTACATCCCATATGAATGGGAACAGGCCCGAAGATTGGAGGGAAAAGCTCCAGTGGGTCCGGACACATCTAAATCCCTATCGGGAATGGATCGGAGCCCAGATACGGGTAGATGCCTACGGTTATGCGGCGGCGGGCCGGCCGGAGCTGGCAGCGGAGCTTGCCTGGCGGGATGCTTCCTTTTCCCATGTAAAAAACGGAATTTATGGAGCCATGTTTATCAGCGCAATCATTGCAGCCGCTTTTGTGGAAGGAGACGCTGAAAAGCTGATCCAAATTGGCCTCAGCGAGATTCCTAAAAACTGCCGCCTGGCCGCCGACATACAAAAAGCTGTCGATATAGCGAAAAAAGCCCGGGACCAAGTGGATCTGGTTTCTCAAATCTGGGATGCCTTTCACCATTACGGCCCTGTCCATACCAATAACAATGCAGCCCTGTGCGCGGCCGCTTTGATATTTGGAGGAGACGATTTTGACAAGGCGGTGACCACAAGCGTACTGGGCGGTTGGGATACGGACTGCAACGGTGCAACCGTTGGTTCCATTATGGGAGCGAAGCTGGGCGCTTCCGGGATACCGGAGAAATGGATCTTGCCCTTAAATGACACCCTGTATTCTGAAATAGTCGGATTCCACCCTATTAGAATCAGTGAATGTGCAGAGCGCACCTTTCAAGTCTTTAAAAAGTTGAAGGTGGAGCGATGAGCATCTTAAGCGGTGAAGCCGGCTGAGGCTGCATCGGACGGGCAGTGAGGGGAAGTCCCTGGATTCAACGGACGGAAGATTGGGACTTTACAGCAGCACCGGATTGAAACCCTGCGGCTTGCTAAGGCAGATTTGTTGACATGGTAAAATCTAGAATGTACAATGATGATGGATGGACCTGCATATTGCCCGGGCGATCCCGGAAAATTCGAGATGATAGGGGGAGAAAACATGGGTAGAAGTTTTCGGGTGGCTATGATCGGTTGTGGGCGACGGGGACGCAAGCATGCACTGGGACTAAAAGCCGACAGCAGGTGTGAAGTGGTGGCACTCGTTGATATTAAGCGGGATGTAGCTGAGGAGTTTAAAAAGGACTTTGAGTTTGATGCGGCTATCTACGAAGACTATAAGGAGATGCTGAAGAAGGAAAAGCCGGATATTGTCACCGTCTGCCTCTGGACGGAGCTCCATCTTCCGATTGTGCGGGACTGTGCAGAGGCAGGGGTAAAGGCCATTCTCTGCGAAAAACCCATGGCGCCCACCTGGGGCGAGTCCCTGGAATACGATCGCATCGTAAAACAGACGGGCTGCCAGCTCACCTTTGGCCATCAGAGGCGCTTTGCCGAGGGAAACCTCCTGGTGCGAAAGTGGATCAAGGAAGGGCTTTTCGGGAAAATATTGAGAATGGACCTGTATTCACCCAGGCATCTTTTGGACTGTGGAACCCATACCTTTGACCAGGCTCTAAGTTTCAATGACGAAATCCCGGCGAAATGGGTCATCGGCGCCGTGGATATCAGCGAAACCATCTCCTACTTTGATGTAAAGGCTGAAATCATGGCAGCAGGGCACCTGGTTTTCCAAAATGGTGTTCGGGCGAATATCCAGGTTGGAGGACCGGATATGGATATGTGGGGAGGCGTCCGGGTTGTCGGCAGCGAAGGCTTCATTGAGGTCTTCTGGGACGGCAATTTCGGTAAAGCCTGCTTGTATAATGACCCGACATGGCAGCCTCCGGAGGTGGATTCGGGAGACAGGATTCAGATGGAAGGCCTGATTCGAAATGCAGTGGATGCCCTGGAGACGGGCGTGGAACCGGAGCTTTCCTACAAGAAGGCCCTTCGTGCCGCCGAGATCATCTTTGCGTTCTATGAATCGGCCAGGCTCCATCGGAGGATCGAGCTGCCCCTTGAGGGCGTGGAGGGCAATCCCTTGTACATGATGCTGGATTCCCAAAATTGAGGGAATTCATGCTATAGGCTTAGCCAAAAAAGGGGGATCAAAATGGCAAAGATAGGGCTTATAGGCTTTATTCATGAAGAAGCCAAAAAAGGCTTTTGGGGAACAATGGAGAAGGTGGCCCAAATAGGCTATCGGGGAATCGAAGGAGGGAATGACCTCCTAAAAGGAGACGTGTCCGCAAATCTCAAGAGGTTTCATGATCTGGGCCTTAAGGTCCTGGCAACCAGCGCCAGCCGGGAGCGGCTCCGGGACAATCTTGACGAAGTCATAAAGGAAGCAAAGCTTTTAGGGGCTTCTCGGGTATCCGTATGGTGGGGGCCGTGCAATTCAAAGGAGGAGCTTTTGCGGGACGCTGAGCTATACAACAAAGCCGGTGCCAGGCTGGCCGAGGAAGGGCTCACCCTTTGCTATCACAATCACGAACACGAATTTCAAACCGTATTCGACGGAGTCTATGCCCTGGATGTCCTGGCCCAAAATACCGATCCAAAAGCCCTGAAGTTTGAACTGGACATTGCCTGGATAAGCTTCGGAGGCGAGGATCCGGTGAAGGTATTGAAAAGGATGGCCGGACGCGTACCTGCCATCCATGTGAAGGATCTATATGATTTGAGCGATCGAAATTCTTTTACTGCCATAGGAACTGGCTCCGTCAGGGTGAAAGAATCTGTGGAAGCTGCAATCCAGGCTGGGGTTGAATGGCTTGTGGTAGAACAGGATACCCTCCGCAATTTGACTGCCTTTGAAACCCTCACTTTAAGCTTTCTGTACTTAAAGGAGGCAGCGTTCATATAGCCGATTCGGTATCGTTCCTTTTAAGCTTCAGGGCTTTAGAGGATCGAAGAACCGGCTGTAAATATAAGCCACGGGAGGATAGTATGAAGGAAATAGGAGTTGGAATTATCGGCTTTGGCTTCATGGGGAAAGCCCATACCTATGGATATAGAACAATGCCCCTTTACTACACCGATCTTCCCTTCAAAATTCGGCTTGTAGGGGTTTGCAACAGGACATTGGCTGTGGCCCGGCGGGCAAAGGAGGAGCTGGATTTCGAATTTGCCACCGACAGGCCGGATGAGCTGATTGCCCATCCGGATATTGATATCATCAACATATGCACTCCCAATGCTTCCCATAAGGATCTGATCTTAAAGGCTCTGGATGCAAATAAGCACGTATACTGCGATAAACCCCTGACTGCCTCCTATGAAGAGGCAAAGGAGGTCTTGGAGCATCTGAAGGCAAGCAGCTCCATAACCCAGGTGGCCTTTCAAAATCGCTTCCTTCCGGTGGTCCTTAGGGCAAAGGAACTCGTAGAAGAGGGAAGAATCGGCAGGGTTCTTTCATTCAGGGCCTGCTACCTTCATTCCGGCTCCGTGGATCCGAACAAACCCATCGGCTGGCGTTTTGATAAGGCCGTTGGAGGCGGGGGAGTCCTTTATGATTTGGGTTCCCATGTACTGGACCTTGTTTATTACTTGATTGGTGAGTATTCATCCATTATGGCCAAGACGGATATCGTCTACAGGCAAAGGCCGGATAAAAACGGCAACATGGTGGACATTGCCGCGGAGGACGCGGTTTACATGATTGCAACCATGAAAAACGGAAGTACCGGTATCATTGAGGCATCCAAAATTGCCACCGGTATGAATGATGAGCTCATCGTGGCAATCCATGGGGATAAAGGCGCTTTGAAGTTCAACCTGATGGATCCAAATTGGCTGGAGTACTATGATAATACCCTGCCGGATGAACCACTGGGCGGAACAAAGGGCTTTACCAGGATTGAATGCATTCAGCGGTATAGAAGGCCCGGAGGGGTCTTCCCCTCTTCAAAGCAGGCCATTGGCTGGCTCAGGGGGCATGTCCACAGCCTTTACAATTTTGTCAGTGCTGTCTACGAAGGAAGGCAAACGAGCCCCTCTTTCAAAGACGGAGCCTATATTCAGTATGTGATGGACAAAGCCTATGAATCGGATTCCAAGGGCCGGTGGGTTCAACTGGATCAATTTGAATAAGCGGAGGATCTAAAGTGAGCGTTCAAAAAGAGATTTTCGATGCCCTGCGAAGTGCAGGGATTGCCGAAGGGGATTCCATTTTGGTTCATTCATCCTATAAATCCTTTCAACTCCCGCCTCCATATGGACCCGATGATATCATCAAAGGGCTTTTGATGACGGTGGGAGACCGGGGAACAGTTCTTTTTCCTGCCCTGAGCTATCTGTATGTCACGGAGAACAATCCGGTTTTTGATGTAGTGTATACCAGGTCCTGTATTGGATTCCTGCCGGAGTATTTCCGGGTTCATTTCGCAGAAAAGAGAAGCCTGTGTCCAACCCATTCGGTTTCCGGCGTTGGAAAGGATGTGGATTTTTTCCTCAAGGACCATATCAAGGATTCTACTCCCCTTGGAGAAAATTCTCCCTATCGAAAGCTAAAGGAGAAAAGGGGAAAGATCCTCTTCTTTGGATGCGGGCTGAAGCCCAATACCTCCATGCATGCCATTGAAGAGCTGGTGGAACCGGAGTATCTGTTCGACGGAGTGCTGAGGTGCAAGCTGATCACGGAGGATGATCGGGTCATTGCAAAAACCATGAAAAAGCATGGCTTTCATGGATATGCGCAGCGATATGACAGGGTTGTAGAGGTGATGCCTCAGGACTCTATCGTCAAAACCCGGGTGCTGGCTTCCGAAACATATATCATCGATGCAGCAACCCTGTGGGAAAAAGCTCATGAGAAGCTAAAGGAAAATCCCCTTTATTTCGTGGATAGGATCGGGGAACGATGAAAGCGCAAGGGAATTGTCCACGAAAAGCTTGTGGGAAACCATACAATCAATGAAGGAGTAGTGAATGAATGAAACGCTTTGAATTGACATGGGAAGTTGGCTTTACAAGAAATGAAGATCAAGCGCCTGAAAAAAGGGTGAAGGCGACGGTACCGGGAGCCGTTCAACTGGATTGGGCCCGGGCCGAAGGCTGGGGGCCTTATACCTATGGGGACAATTGGAAGGATTATCTCTGGATGGAAGATGTCTACTGGTCCTACACAGCCAGGCTGGATTTGCCCGATAGGAAAGAGGATGAGCGGATCTATTTCGTATGCAAAGGGGTGGACTACCGCTTTAAGGTCAAACTAAACGGGGAGGTCATCCATGACCAGGAAGGCATGTTTACCCCCTTTGAGATCGATATCACGGAGAAGGCTGCAAAGGGGGATCTGCTGGAGGTATTGATCTTCCCGGCACCGAAAAGCGTTCCTGAACCGGCGAATCAAAGGCAAGCCAACCAGTGTTGTAAACCTGCCGTCAGCTACGGCTGGGACTGGCATCCAAGGCTCATTCCCCTGGGGATTTGGGATGAAACCTATTTAGAGCTTCGCCCGGCCTGTCATATACAGGACTGTGAAGTTTTCTATGAATTGAATGACGATTTTACGCGAGCCGATGTAAGGCTCCAGTACAAGCTGAGCCGGAAGGGAAGGGGCCGGCTTGTATGGAAGCTCTACGACAAAGCCTGCAATCCGGTTGGAGAAGTTACATCGCCTGCCTCCGTGGATGAGGGGAACCTTTCCATGGTCCTCTATCAGCCCGAACTGTGGTGGCCGAACGAGCAGGGGGAGCAGGTATTGTACACCTCACAGGTAGAGCTCTTTGATGAAAACCATGAATTAAAGGATGTTCAGAAGTGCCGCGTAGGCTTTAAGAGAGCTCGCCTGGTCATGCATCCGGGTGCCTGGAGGGAGCCGGAGGATTTCCCCAAATCCAGGAGCAATCCGCCCATCACCATGGAGATCAACGGAAGACAGATTTTCTGCAAGGGAACCAACTGGGTCAACCCAGAAATATTCCCCGGTATTATCACCAGGGAGACCTATGAACCCCTGGTCATTTTGGCAAAGGAAGCCCATATGAATCTATTCCGGGTATGGGGCGGCGGTATTGTAAACAAGGAATCCTTCTTTGACCTATGCGATGAACATGGGATCATGGTGTGGCAGGAGTTTCCCTTGGCATGCAATAATTACATCGGCACTCCGGAGTATTTAAGGGTCCTTGATCAGGAATCAAAGTCCATCATCAAGCGCGTAAGGCGCCATGCCTGCCATGTCTTATGGTGCGGGGGCAATGAGCTCTTTAACAGCTGGTCGGGCATGACCGATCAGTCCCTGGCGTTGAGGCTTTTAGACAGCAACTGCTTTTTGATGGATCCCCAAAAGCCCTATATCATGACTTCCCCCCTGTCCGGAATGGCCCACGGCAGCTATTTGTTCCGCTACCCCAATGGGGAAGAGGTCTTTCAGGTGATGCCGAAGGCATCCAATACGGCTTATACGGAATTTGGATGTCCTGGCCCGTCACCGGCTGATTACATCCGAACCTTTATTCCGGAAGAAGATCTTTTTCCGCCCAGGAAGGGAACGGCATGGGAGACCCATCATGCCTTTAACGCATGGTATCCGGGTTCCAATACCTGGCTCTGTCCTGAGGTGATAGAGGATTATTTCGGACCCTGCAATTCCCTGGAGGAACTGACGGAGAGGGGAATGCTGCTCCAGAGCGAGGGCTACAAGTGCATTTATGAGGAAGCCCGCAGGCAGAAGCCCAAGTGTGCCATGGCATTGAACTGGTGCTACAACGAGCCCTGGCCTACGGCCGCCAACAACAGCCTGATCAACTGGCCCGCCAGGCCGAAGCCGGCTTATTATGCGGTGAAGGCTTCATGCAGGCCGGTACTTATAAGCGCCAGGATTCCGAAGTTTACATGGCAGGATGGGGAGCTGTTTAAACCTGAATTGTGGATTTTGAATGATTCTCCCAATCCTGTACCGGCCGGTCAGGTAGAAGCCTTTCTCCGAATTGGAGAAGAGGAAATTTTCCTGCTCCGGTGGGATTATCCCGAGCTGCCGCCCAACCGAAATATGCCGGGTCCGGTTATCCGCTTTGAACTTCCAAGGCTGGAGGCGGAACGGATGACCTTGATTCTGCGCAATCCCGCCAGGCCGGAGATGGATTCGGAGTATATTTTGCTGTACAGGCAAAGAAAATCAAGGTGGCACTAAAGGAATTTCGTTCCCTTTGATGAATAATAAAATTATCCACAGGAATATGAGTCGATGAGAACCGTCCCCGGTGACTCAAAGGAATTTCGTTTCCGTTGATGAATAAAAAATTATCCACAGAAAAATGAGTCAGCGAGAACCGTCCCCGCTGACTCATTCCGCGAGAACCGTCCCGGGAAAGGAGGGTTTATAATTGATTCGAAGGCTTTTAAAAGCGATCTGCTATATGCTCCTCATGGTTTTCCCCTTCACCTTCCTGATCGGATGTACTTCAGAGATCCGGGATCAGGGGCCTTCAGAGGAGGGGGAACAAGCGGAGGAGCCGAAGGAGGAGCAAAAACCGGAGGAAATAGTTGAAGAACCGACTCCTGAACCGGAGCCGGAGGCTCTGCCGCCGGCCATACCGGTCAAGATCGACCGCTCGGTGAAATACCAGGAGATTGAAGGCTTTGGTTTTTTTGGTGCCAAGGATGTCTGGTGGAGCAGTTCCGATCCAAACCATTTTTACGACGATGAATGGCTCACTCAAATCATCGATGATCTGGGCATTACCATGTGGAGGAATGAGCTCTATCCCAATAATCCCGTTGATTCCGACAGGTCTACGGAGAAACAGGATACCAATTGGGCCGTTCAGGAGCCGATGATCAGGGCTTTGAAGGCAAAGGCCGATGAGTATCACGTACCCTTAAAGGTCATTCTCACGGTATGGTCGCCGCCGGGGGAATTCAAAGTGCAAGCCACAATGGGCTGGGCAGGGGATCAGAAGGCCCAGCGGGGAGGTGCCCACAATTCCACCAAAAACGGGGGAACCCTGGATCCCGAAAAGTATACGGATTATGCCGAGTGGCTGAAGGATGGGCTGGGCCTATATAAAAAAATAGGTATCGATGTCTATGCTTTGAGCTTGCAGAATGAGCCGGCATTTAAGCAGTATTTCAACTCTTGTACCTATACAACCCGGTGGTATTGCGAGCTTTTGAAAAACGTGGTTCCGAAAGTAAAAGAAGGATTCCCGGATGTCAAGATATTCGGATCGGAGCACATGCTGAAGAATGAGGGAGCGGAGGAAGACTATCAGTGGTTTTACCATACCGCCATCAAAGGGGATCAGGAGGCTTTAAAAAACCTGGATGTCTTTGCCGTCCATGGATATACCAATGGGGTGCTGGCTGAGGCCATTGCCAATCACAAGGATTACTGGACCCGCACCAGGGAGCAGTTTTCCGATCCAACCGGCAAGCCCTACTGGATGACCGAGACCTCCGGTTACGCCGACGCCTGGATCGGCATGGGAGGAAAACCCGGAGCGCTGGATCTGGCCGTGGCGATTCATTCTGCTCTTTACCATGGCAGGGCTTCTGCCTGGGTTTGGTGGCAGGGCAGCAATTTAAGCCGCATAGACGATTACTGCCTGATGAAGGGTACGGAAGCAGGAAAGAAGTATTATGTTTCGAAGCACTATTACCGCTTTGTAAGGCCGGGTTCCCGCATGGTGGATTTACAGTTGGAGGATGCTGAAGTGCTGGCTGCTGCCTTTGAAAACGAAAGCCTTGACAATTTTGTAGTGGTCCTTATCAACACCTCTTTTGATACAAAGCTAGTACGCCTTGATGGGGAACGTATTCCTGACAGCTTTGAATACTACAGGACTTCCGCAAAGGCGGATGAGAACTGCAGCTTCTTGGGGACTGCGGAAAAAGACAGCATCGTCCTGCCTCCGAAAAGCGTGGTTACCCTTGTAAACGGCAGATACAAAGAATAAAGAAAGGCCTTTTGGGACTTCCTTTTGGGAAGGAATCCTCAAAGTAAAAGGCTGGATAGGCTCAGCAGAGCCTTGACTGTACACGGAAGCAGAAAGGAGCAGAATGATGGTAAAGAAGCTCACTTCCAAGGAGCGCCTGACCCGCCAGGCCAGAGGTCAGGAGGTTGACCGGATTCCAAGCATCGGCGGCTGGATGGAAGGTGTCCGCAATATGGCTTATCTTGCCGGTATCAGCGTTCAAGAGTACATGCAGGATCCGCTGCAAGGAGTGGTGAAAGCCAATTTAAACCTTGGGGCAGACGGCTTGGTCAGTCCCATTATTCCCCACCGCCTGGATGAGGTCCGAACCGGATATGTGCTGGACGATAGATTCCAGGGCATTGAGCCTGAGGCGATTCTCAAGGCAGCCGAACTGTTGCCCGACTCAGAACGCAAAGTCCTGGATTCCTTTGATCCGGTCGCCGAAGAAAGGCGCTATCGGGAGTACTTTGAGTCCGCTTTTCGGAACTGGAATGGTCTGGAGCCGATTCCGAACTTCTGGGAAATCGGAGGCCATTTTCCCCTTTACACCGAGTTTGGCTACACAGCCTTTTTCATGGCCTGCAGCCTTTATCCGGAGGCCGTCGGCAAGATTTGGTGGGCCAGGAGCCTGATGTCAAGGGAAAGGGCGAAGATTCTTGTGGGTTTGTACAGGGAATATGATCTGGTTCCCCTGATGTTTTGCGGGGAGGACCTGTGCAATAACAAGGGGCCGATGATCTCGCCGGACTTTTTGAGAGCCTACTATTTTCCAACCGTGGCCATGATCATAGAACCCCTGGTGGATGCCGGTGTTCGCTGTATTCACCACTGCGACGGGGATGTCCGGCCTATTTTGGGGGATCTGATCTCCATTGGATTCAGCGGCCTTCAAGGCTTCCAGTATGAGCTGGGGATTGATCCCTATGAGCTTAGGAAGCTCCGGAGCAGAATGGGTGAGGAACTGCTGTTCTTTACCGGCCTGAGCGTTACAAGGACCTTGCCCTTTGGAACGGTAGAGGATGTGAAAAAGGAAGTGGATTATTTCCTGGATTTCACAGACGGCGGCCGGGGGATGTTCCTCTTTACATCCAATGTAACGGGAGTGGAGGTTCCCCCCGAAAATATCCTGGCTGCCTATCACCATGTGAAGAACTGGAATCCGGAAGAGCCCCGGGTGATTACCCATACCCAATGGCCCTGGGCCAAGGATCATCCTGAAATTTAGAGATGCAGAGTTCGAGTTTCGGGGTTGGCATGAAAAAGGTGTATCATAAGAGTGTATCATATATGGGATATTTATACAAAAAACAAAAGGTGATATAATTTTACATAAAGACAATTCAAAGCGACTGCTTTTTTAATGTAAAACAGTATATTGATATCAAAGGTTCCAATCATTTCAAAGAAATCGATGTCTAACATTCACTGCAAGATTCCCAGATCTATCCGCTGACCTATATCTATGAAAGGATGCTGCTTTATACATTCCTTTTTTCATCGACTCCAATTTGTAAACTCTACTTGAAAGGCAGAGTTTACTATTATAAAAGTAAGGGGGATAAACAATGCAAAAAGGATTGAAAAAGCTCTAATCCATTTTTCTACTATTGTGCGTGCTGATTTCTATATTTACGGCATGCGGGAAAAGCAGTGAACCTTCCAGCAGTGATCAGGACAAAGAAACGGAGCAGTCAACGGATAAAGAACAGGGAGAAGAACTGGTCGAAGAAGAGGAAGAGATTAAGATGGATTTGGGCGGTCGGGTAATTAAATTCTCCGCCTGGTGGGATCTAACACCTGTGGAAGGCCGGTCTGAGGGTGAAGACCAGCTGATCGCCAGGATTGCCGAGATGGAGGAGAAGTACAACTTTAAGTTCGAGTATGTGAATGTTCCTTACGACCAATATGTTGAAACCTACACAGCCAGTTCCTTGGCCGGAGATCCCTTTGCGGATCTTACCTATGTAGCAAGTGTATGGTGGTATCCCACCCTTGTGGTTCCCGGTTTCCTCACTCCCCTTTCAGATCTGGGGGTCTTCGACTTCAACGAGGATAAGTGGGATCAGACAACCATCTCCATGGCTACCTATAAGGGCAAGGTCTACGGAGTGGAAACAGGAAGATTTTACCCCAAGAACGGAGTTTGGTGGAATAAAACCATCTTTGAGCGGGAAGGCTTGCCCAACCTCTATGAACTCCAAAAGACCAACCAGTGGACCTGGGATAAGATGCTGGAAATCGCCAAAAAGGCTACAAAGGATTTAGACGGCGACGGAGTCATCGATCAGTGGGGCTTGGAAGGTATTGACGCCGCTTACTCCTTTGTTTACTCCAATGGCGGGGAATTTGTCCGAATGGGCGAAGACGGTCGGCCCATTTTCGCCCTCGGTGAGCCCAAAGCCCTTGAGGCCCTCCAGTTCTATCAGGATTTGATCAATGTCCATAAGGTCTTTGAATTCCCACCGGACGGAGCAGCATGGGATTATCCGGCCCAGCAGTTCCAGGATGGAAAGGCGGCCATGTTCATCTACGATTACTGGAAATCAGGAGATTTCCAGAGCAATATGCAGGATGACTACGGCTTTGCCCTGTTCCCCATCGGACCCCAGGGAGAAGGCTATGTATCCATTGCCACCGACTCGAATATGGTTTGCATCCCCGCAGCGACAAAGAATCCGCAGGATGTAGCCGTGATCTATAATGAGCGGACAGATCCCTTCCCTGAAGACCTGGCCGATCCGGACAGGTGGAAAGAAGGATATCTGAATAATCTTCGCGATGTGGAGTCCCTGGAGACCATTCAAAGGATCCAGGATGAGAATTTAACCCGCTTTACCCTGCATCGAAATTTCAGAGAGCTTGAAGTCATGTCCTGGAGCTTCATGTGGCAGATCAGCAGCGGAAACCAGACCCCGGCGGTTGCGATCAATGAGGTAGCCCAGCAAGCCCAGGCCATACTGGATGATGCAGTGGGTGAATAAAGGCTTATACGCGAAACCCCATGAAACTTTTGATGGTTTCATGGGGTTTTTCTATGCTTTTTATCCAATCAGGACTTGTATTCAAGGGGAAGTTCTGAGTAGAATGGGATTAGGATTGCATTCATCTTGATTTTGAATCATTATAAAGCGCATGAGGGGGGATTCGGATGAAGAAATATCTAAGAAAAGCAGTCGGTGAAATCGTAAATCCCGATGGGGTAGCAGCCATGAACCTTTTGTGTGTGGTGGGGGATGTAAACGGAGACGGCCTTCCTGACATTGTGATAGCGCCGCGAAGCGGAAGGATGGTATGGTTTGAGAACCCGGGCGGGATTCAGGGGGACTGGCCCATGCACCTGATGGACCATGTTCGCTTTGTTGAAGCGGGAGGGGTACTCTACGACTTAACGGGAAGCGGCTATCCCGATTTTATCGCCGGAGGGGATTTTCAGTCCGATGAGCTTTCCTGGTGGGAGAATCCGGGTCCTGAGGGGGGCTTATGGAAAAGGAGAGTCATTCTAAAGACGGGGAAACCCCAGTTTCATGACCAGCTCATCGGGGATGTGACCAACGACGGCAGGCAGTCCCTTGTCTTCTGGAACCAGGGAGGGCAGACCCTCTACTGGGTGCCCCTGCCCCAGGACCCGACTCAAAGTCCCTGGCCCGACATCAAAGTGATTGCCACAGGATACAGCGAGGAGGGCCTGGCGATCGGAGACATCGACGGAGACGGGAAAAACGAACTCATCTCAGGCAACCATTGGTATAAATACATCGGGGAGGATCGATGGGAAGCCCATCCATTTGCCCAGGGCTATGTGTCCACCCGGGTGGAAGTGGGGGACATCAACGGAGACGGGCAAAAGGAGATCCTGCTTGCGGAAGGGGACGCCCACCTCTTTGGAAAGCACCAGGGAGGCAAGCTGGCCTGGTTTAAACCAAAGGGAGATGTCAGGGATCTGTGGGAGGAGCATGTAATCGATGATCTTTTGCAGGATCCCCATTCCCTGCAGCTTGGGGATTTCAGCGGCAACGGGCATCTGGACGTTTTTGTCGGAGAGATCGGCATACCCGGAAGCAATATAAAGCCCAGGATATTGATCTATGAAAATGATGGGAAAGCCCATTTTACAAGGCATGTCATAGATGACGAGGTCGGTACCCATGAAGCGAAGGCTGCCGATTTGTTCGGTAGAAATGTCCCGGTTATCGTGGGCAAGCCTTTGTATGAACCGGAGCGGTGGAAGATCCACATTTGGTTCCGGGAATAGGAATATCTGCAGACGATCGAAAGAATCAATATTCAATGCTCAGAAGGAGAGGATTTGACCATGAAGTACAAAAACCCCGTAATACCGGGCTTTCATCCCGATCCCAGCCTTTGCCGCGTAGGCGAGGATTATTATTTGGTTACCAGCAGCTTTGAGTATTTTCCGGGTGTACCCATTTTTCACAGCAAGGACCTGGTGCACTGGAGGCAAATCGGACACTGCCTGACCAGGCCTTCCCAGCTCCCGCTGCAAAACGCCAGGTGTTCCAGCGGTATTTGGGCCCCTACCATCCGGTATCATGAGGGAGTATTCTACATGATTACCACCAACATGCACACGGGAACCAATTTCTATGTAACGGCCACAGATCCGGCAGGGGAATGGTCCGATCCTGTTTATGTCGATAAGGGAGCCTTTGATCCCTCCCTCTTTTTTGATGATGACGGCAAGGTTTACTATACCCGAAGGGATTGGGGATTCCATGGAACAGGCCAGGCGGAAATCGATATTAAGACCGGGAAATTGCTGACTCCCTTTCAGTGCATTGCCAGAGGCTTTTGTTCCAGCGATCAGGAAGGCCCCCACTTGTATAAAATAAACGGAAGCTACTACCTCATGGCAGCGGAAGGAGGAACCAGGTACGGGCATATGGAAACCATCGCCCGGAGCAAGAGCCCATGGGGCCCCTTTGAACCCTGTCCCCATAACCCGATCCTGACCCATCGCCATATCAGCAGTTCGCCGATCCGCCATACGGGGCACGGGGAGCTGTTTCAAGCCCATGACGGGAGCTGGTGGATGGTCTGCCTTGGGACTAGACATCATATTTATGAGGATTCCAGTATTCTCGGCAGAGAAACCTTTCTCGCTCCGGTGACCTGGACGGAAGACGGATGGCCTGTTGTCAATGGAAATGGGACCATTCCCCAGGAAGTTGAAGTAGCAGGCTTGCCGGAGCATCCATGGCCAGAGCCTGAAGAGAAGGATGACTTTGATGAAGAGAAGCTTCAATTTTGCTGGAACTTTCTGAGAAATCCCTATGACAGGGATTGGTCACTAAAGGAAAGGAAAGGCTTCCTGCGGCTGAAAGGCTCGCCTGTTACCCTGTCTGATCTGGATTCACCCGCCTTTGTAGGGAGACGGCAGGAACACTTTCATTTCACTGCAAAAACATACCTGGAGTTTGAACCGGCAAATGACGGGGAGGAAGCCGGGCTTTGCATCATGACCCGCGATACTTTCCACTACGAGATCGCAGTGAAAAAGCTCCATGGAGAAAAGAAGATCGTACTTCAGAAAACCGTTGAGGATATTTCCATGACTGCCTATGAAGAACCGATTCGAGAAGGAGCAGTTGTGCTTCAGATAGAAGGGTCGCCGTCTGAGTATCGTTTTTCTTATTCCCAGAACGGAGCTCCGATGAAGTGTATCGGCAAGGGCTCCACCAAGCTTTTAAGCGGGGAACTGGCTGAAATTTGGACGGGCAATTATATCGGCCTCTACGCAACGGGGAACGGAAGGGTGAGCGCTGTCCCTGCCGATTTTGACTGGTTTGAATATACTCCTTCGGGAGAATAGGGGATATTCTGAAGCAAAGGGATGATAAAGCATAAAAAAGGCCGGGCTATCCATCAATGGATAGCCCGGCCTTTTTGTCCTGTATCCCCCTACAGCCCGAAGGCCCTTATAATGGCTTCCACGGCTGACTTTTCCTGACGCTGGTCGATGATATAGGAAATCTTGGTTTCTGAAGTAGAGATGGCTCTAATCCTGATGCCCTGTTTGGCCAATTCATCAAAGACCCTGGCGGCTACGCCATGCTGGCTTTCCATTCCGGCTCCCTCTACGGATAGTTTGGTGATATCATTGAGGACTTCAACCTGAAGATCGGGGAACTCTGCCCGGAGCCGCTCAATCTGCTTCACCGCATTTTCCAAATCCTTTTCCTGAAGGGTAAAGTTGACCGTTACCCTTCCGTCCCGGGGAGAAGTCTGGCTGATCATGTCGATGTTGATTTCCTCATCGGCGATGAAGCGGAAGATCTTTGCAACGGCCGATAGGTCATCCGGTAGGCCGGAGAGGCTGATCATGGCCTGTTCATTGTTGGTATAGACATTTGTCACAGGGCTTTGCTCAACCATGAGATCCTTCATGCTGTAGAGCCCGGGGCTCTTGCCAAGGATGAAGCGGACCGCCCTGAGGGCGCCTTCAGCAAATATTTGTTTGGAGTAGGCCGTATGGATGATCTGCAGGGTTTCATCGTTTCCTGCAAACAAAACCTCATGTTCTCCCACAATGGTTCCTCCGCGTACTGCGTGGATCCCGATCTCATTGACGGAACGCTTTTGATTTTTGGAGTGCCTTCCATATGTATAGTCTTTGGAATGGAGGAAAGCCTCATTGATGGCATCGGCCAGGGCATAGGCGGTGCCGCTGGGGGAATCTATCTTCTGATTGTGATGTTTTTCGATGATCTCTACATCGAACTGATCCCCGAAGACGGAGGCGGCTTTGTGCACCAGCTCATACATCAGGTTTACGCCCAGGGACATGTTGGCTGCCCTGAACACGGCAATGCTTTTTGAGGCTTCTTCGATGGAACTCAGCTCTTCACCGGAGAGGCCTGTTGTGGCAATGATCACGGGAATCCCAAGCTTTACTGCGCCCCTCATTAAATTGGGGATGGCTGCCGGTACGGAAAAATCCACGATCACGTCTGCCTTTTCCATGCATTCATCCATGGAGGCATAGACCGGAAAGGGATTTTCCCTGGAATCCGGAAATTTGTCAATGCCGGCGACGATTTGCAGGTCAGGGTATTTGGCGGCAGTGCCGGCCACGACCTGGCCCATTTTTCCGTTGCAGCCGTGAAGTATGATTTTTATCATTGGTTCTTCATCACTCCTTATAGGGTCTAAAAAGCAAGCTACTTTGTATCGGGCAGGTTATTCAAAGGATCGGCTCCTGTGGATTATAGATCGAAACCGTACTCCCTCATCCGCTGCTTCAGGATATTCAGATTTTGCTCGGACATATCGGTAAGGGGCATCCGGAGGGGGCCCATTTGAAAACCCAACAGGTTGAGGGCGGTCTTTACAGGTATTGGATTCACTTCTAGGAAGAGTGCCTGGATCAATGGGTTTAACTTGAATTGGAGATCCCGACTCTTTTCGATATCTCCTGATAAAAAGGATTCTACCATATCATGGACGTCCCGGGGTACGATATTGGCGGCTACAGAGATGACACCCTTTCCGCCCAAGGAAAGGACCGGAACCACCATATCATCGTTTCCGGAGTAGATATCGACGGAGCCCCGGCACAGGCGGGCCATTTCGGCTACCTGTACAATATCCCCGCTGGCTTCCTTCATCCCCACGATATTTTTCACTTTGGACAGTTCATATAAAGTAGCAGGGGTCATATTAAGACCGGTCCGGCTTGGGACATTGTAGATGATAATGGGGAGATCCACGGCTTCTGCGATTGCCTTGTAATGGGCCACCAGGCCCTTTTGGGTTGTTTTGTTGTAATAAGGTGTTACGATCAAGAGGCCGTCGGCTCCCAGATCCTGGGCATCTTTGGAGGCCTTTATAACCGCTTTTGTATTGTTTCCTCCTGTACCGGCCAGGACAGGCACTCTTTTGGCGACTTTTTCTACGGTATATCGAATGACCTGGTTTCTCTCCTCCTGGGTCATGGTGGAAGGTTCACCGGTGGTGCCGCAGGCCAGCAGGGCATCGGTGCCTTCCTTGATCTGAAATTCAATGAGATTGCCAAGGGATTCAAAATTGATTCCGTCTTCCGTGAAGGGCGTTACCATGGCTGTGCAAGAGCCTGTGAAAATACTCATTGATCAACCCACCTTCCTTATGATCTGGCTAACTCGCCGTTTTCCCAGTATTCAATGAGTTTTTGGGCAATCTGGACGGTGTTGGTGGCTGCTCCTTTTCTGATATTGTCTGCAACAACCCAGAGGTTTACTCCGCTTTCTACGCTCTCATCCCTGCGGATTCGGCCCACAAAGACCTCATCCTTTCCTTCTGCACAGATAGGCATAGGATATTGGTTGTTCATTGGGTCGTCCACTACAACAACCCCTTCTGCATTGGCCAGTAGGGCCTTTAATTCTGCAAGTTCAAAGGGCTTTTCAAATTCAACGTTGATCGATTCACTGTGGCCGTGGAATACCGGAACGCGAACGGTCGTGGCCGTGATTCGGAGGCTGTAGTCGCCGAGGATTTTCCTGGTCTCATTGATCATCTTCATCTCTTCTTTTGTGTACCCGTTATCCAGGAAAGCATCAATGTGGGGCAGGCAGTTGGCAAAGATGGGATGGGGGAATTTCTTGGGGGCTTCTCCCCGAATTCCGCATTCCAGATCGCTATATCCTGCCATACCTGCTCCGGACACGGCCTGGTAAGTGGAATAAACAATCCTTTTGATCCTGTATCGATCATGCAGCGGTTTTAAGGCCACAACTGCTTGAATGGTTGAGCAATTGGGATTGGCAATGATCCCTTCATGCTTTAAGATATCCCGGGGATTGACTTCCGGCACCACCAGGGGTACATTCTCATTCATTCTCCAGGCGCTGCTGTTGTCGATCACCACAATGCCCTTTGAAGCGGCAATGGGGGCGTATTGCTTGCTGACGTCCGCTCCTGCAGAGAAGAGGGCAATGTCTATGTCTTTTCCGTCAAAACACGTGGGAGTCAGCTCTTCAATGGTATAGGTTTTACCCATAAATTCTATTTGCTTTCCGGCGGAACGGGCAGAAGCAAATAGGTAATAATTTTCCACAGGAAGTTTCCTTTCTTCCAGCACCTTTAAAAAGGTCCGTCCAACCATTCCTGTTGCTCCGATGACGGCGATATTGTACTTTTTCATGGATCTTCCTCCTTACACTATGTGAAAAAATTTGTAACACCCCTGCAAGCCACTCCTATACCATTGTATGTGAGGATGCCAGGGATGTGAGATTCTATTTTACAGCTAAAAAAAGCGCCTGATGTAATACCAGCCGCTCTCGTTACACACGTGAAAGAAAACAGGCAAAAAACCCGTCCTATTCTCTGTATATCGAAAACAGTTAGCGCTCCATCAGAGTATCTGATGACAGTTCAGGAATTATTCATTCAAGAACCAGGATTTAATCTGCGGGCGGTTAAATCCTTCGGCGTTTTCCCCTTTCAACTGCGATCCTCAGACCCCGCTTCCTCCTGCAGGCTACTTTTGAAAAACGCACCTCTAAACTGTTTATCCATATTTATGTTTAATCATATCATCGGTTTATGCAATTGTCAAATGTTTTTGCATTTTTTATCACCGATAGCTTCATTTTCAATCCTTTTGTTGATAAATATCAATAAAAGAGTTAATATAATTAGAAATAGGTGATTGGAAGAGGTTTCATATATGAAAGTATCGGAGAGCGTTCTTGCATTGAAGGAAGAGGTTACAAAGCACAGAAGATGGTTTCACCGGCATCCTGAACTGGGATTCGATGTCCAAAATACCCGGGATTATATTCTGGCTCAGCTAAGCCAATGGGACTTTGATGAAGTTAGGGTTTTGGCGGGCACGGGGATCAAGGCCGTTATGAGGGGAAAGGACCCTGATCTGACCCTGGCCTTCAGGGCGGATATGGATGCCCTTTCGCTTCAGGAGGAAACCGGCCTTGATTTTGCATCCTGCATAGCCGGGCGTATGCATGCTTGCGGCCATGACGGCCATATGGCCGTCTTACTGGGCTTTGGGGAGTGGCTCCATCGGCATAAAGGGAGCCTGAAGAACAACGTCGTCCTTATTTTCCAGCCGGCCGAGGAATCAGAGGGAGGCGCCCTGCCCATGATCAAGGAGGGCGTTTTGCAAGATCCCAAGGTGGATGCCGTATTTGGCTTTCATATCTACCCTGATGTCCCCCAGGGCAAGATCGGGCTCTCACCAGGCCCCATTATGGCCCAGACCTGCGAGTTTGACGTGGAACTTCTCGGCAAAAGCGCCCATGGAGCCATGCCCCATCGGGGGGTGGATGCCCTGCTGGCAGCCGCTTATTTCATCAATACCCTTCAGGGGATCATCACCCGCAAAATAGACCCATTTGAAAAGGCCCTGATTACAATCGGCAAGATCAGAGGCGGGGAACGCCGCAATATATTGGCGGAGCGGGTTAGAATGGAGGGCATGATCAGGACCTTTAGCGACGATGTTTATCAATCGATCAAGGAAAATATATTGGGCCTCCTTCAAGGCATGGAGCTAAGCCACGGTATAAGGGGAAGCTTTAAAGAAGTGGTTTACTACCCTGTCGTTGACAACAATCCTGAATGGACGGAGAAGCTGGCAAGGCTTCTTCCAAAGGAAGCGATCCACCCGATGGCGCCATTGATGATCTCGGAGGATTTCTCCTATTTTCAAAAAGAGGTGCCTGGGGTCTATTTCTTCCTCGGATGCGGGAACAGGGAAAAGGGCCATACATTCCCCCTTCACAGCAACCGCTTCAATTTTGATGAAGAGGTCCTGCTTTTGGGAATTCAGATGTACGTAAATATTCTCCAAAGCTGCTGATGCATACCCAATAAAACAAGGTATTTGGCGAAAAGTAACCTCAAGCAGTTGAATCCCGGGAAAAATCCTGATAAAATAAAAGAAACGGTGCTCTATGGGCATCTTTTATAGAAAGGATTGTTGGAATGTTTGAAGGATTCTTCAGCCGAATGTTTTACGGTAACCCGAACAAACCGGATCTGAAAAAGGAGGACTTGCCTCAAAATCGTTTTGCCCTTTTCTTTACGGTGCTTCAGGTTCGCTTCTGGCAGCTGATTCAACTAAACCTCCTGTATGTAATATTTTGGATTCCGGCACTCTTGCTGACGAACTGGCAATTGACCCTCATGGCCGATCACAACGAATCGTTAGGACTCTTTTATTTTTTGCTGCTCATCCCCTGTTTGCTCATAGCCGGTCCGGCTACCGCCGGAGCCACCTATGTTATGCGCAACTGGGCCCGCGATGAGCACGCATGGGTGTGGAGCGATTTTAAAGATGCATGGAAGCGAAATTGGAAACGCAGCCTGCTTGTCATGCTGATCAACGGGATCATGATCACGGTCTTCTATATCAACCTGACCTTTTACTATGCCCTGGCTGCCAAGAGCTTTGCCTTTTTGGTCTTGTTTTATATGATGGTCATGATGGCGATCATCTTTGCGATGATGAATATTTACATCTTTCCCATGCTGATCACCTACGATCTGACCATTATGCAGATTTTGAAAAATGCCTTTATTTTCTCGGTTGTCAAGCTTCCACAAAGCCTGGGGATTCTGATTCTGTCCGTTCTTTTGATCTATTTTTCTGCCCTGTATACGATTCCCTTTTTCCTGCTGGGCTTGACCCTTCCGGGCTTGATCATGAATTCCCTGTCCAATGCTGTATTTGACAAATACTTGAATTCAAGACCCGAGGGGGAATAATATCTGCAAATTTTACCATACTATCCTCTGAAAGGAGGAATAGATATGGTACAGAAACAGGCAAAGAAAAAGGATTCCCTTGAGGAGAAAATGAAGCTGGAGATAGCGGAGGAACTGGGGCTATTGGAAAAGGTGAAAAAAGAGGGCTGGGGCAGCCTGACTGCGAAGGAGACGGGCAGGATCGGCGGGATCATTACCCAGCGAAAGCAGCTGAATAAAGCGAAAAGCAAGCAAAGCGAAAAACCTTCAAACTGAAGGTTTTTTTTCAATTCAAGGAAAAAATCAAGCTTTTATTAAAGAAGCGGACATGAAGGAGGAGATGGGGATTTATACAAATTTTGCTTATGTTTATGACCGCCTTATGGCTGGTATGGATTATCCAGAATGGGTAAAGTATATAGAGGCCATCTTTCAAAGGTATGATACAAGCCCTAAAGCGGTGGTGGATCTGGCCTGCGGGACGGGAGGAATTACCATCCCCATGGCCCGAAAAGGCTATGAGGTGATTGGAATAGACAGGTCCGAGGATATGCTGTATGTGGCCAGGGAAAAATCGAGAAAGCTAGGCTTACAGATTCCATTTGTTTGCCAGGATATCAGGCAGCTTACTTTGCATCGCCCAGTCGATGCTGTAACATGCATGTGTGACGGCTTCAATTATATCTTAAGCGAAGAGGAACTTTCCAAGGCCTTCCAAAATATCTTTGATTATCTCAAACCCGGGGGCCTGTTCATTTTTGATATCAGCTCCTATTTCAAGCTGTCATCCATATTGGGCAACCACACAATGGCAGATACGGGCAGGGACATCAGTTTCATCTGGCAGAATTCCTTCGATAAAACCGAGGCCATCTGCCAGATGGAGCTGACCTTCTTTGTGAGAAAAGGAGAGCTTTATCAGAGATTCGATGAAGTACACTACCAAAAAGCTTATCAAAGGGAAAGGATCCTGGAATTATTGGTACAATGCGGGTATGATCGGGTGGAAAGCTATCATCCCTTTACCTTTGAACCACCGAAGAAGAGGGCCCAGAGAATTTTCTTTGCAGCCAGAAAGCCGGTGGCCTAAAAACCATTACAGGTCGAAAGCATGGAAAGTCAATCTATAAGGAAACGGAGAGGAAATGAAAATGGGAGATTATATTATACGCGCAACAGCAGCTCAAGGGTATATTCGGGCCTTTGCCGGCCGGACCACAGGTATGGTTCAGGAAGCCCAAAGGCTTCACGGCCTATCGCCGGTAGCTTCTGCGGCCCTGGGAAGATCCTTGACTGCGGCAGCCCTTTTGGCCATTGACATGAAGGACGAAAAGGATGTCCTTTCCTTAATCATAAAAGGAAACGGTCCCCTGGGGAATATCGTCGTCGTTGCAACATCTCAAGGGAGAATCAAAGGCTATGTAGACAACCCTTCCGTGGATCTTCCCCTGAATCCCTATGGAAAGCTGGATGTAGGGAAGGCCGTCGGAGGGGATGGAAAGCTGACGGTGATCAAGGATTTGGGGTTGAAGGAGCCCTATGTGGGTCAAGTGGATCTGGTATCGGGAGAGATTGGGGAGGATGTAGCCAATTATTTGCTCATTTCCGAGCAGCAGCCGTCTGCCGTAGCTGTGGGAGTACTGGTTAATCCGGATCATAGCGTCAAGGCGGCAGGGGGCTATATCATTCAGGCCCTGCCCGGGGCAAGTGATGAGGTGATAGCCGGGATAGAAGAAAGGATTTTGAAGGCTCCTTCCATCTCTTCGCAAATCGAACAGGGCAAAACCCCTGAACAGATTCTCCATGAGATTCTGGGGCAGGCGGACATGAAGGTCATGGGCAGGATTGAGCCGAAATTTTCATGCGACTGCAGCAGGGAACGGCTTGAATCGGTCCTCATAAGCCTTGGCAAAGAGGAGCTGGAAGACATCATCCGGAAGGAAGGAAAAGCGGAACTGATTTGCCACTACTGCAATAAGAAGTATCATTTTGATAAAAAGGAGCTGGAAATTTTACTAAAGCAGGCTATGAAAAAATAAAGTGAATATAGAGGAATTTGTATCGCTATGATATAATAGGGCTAAAGAAAGCTGAAAAGGAGCTTTCTCTATAGCTCTATTTACAGATAATTTTTTTAGGGAGACGATTATGGCTAAGAGTTTATTTGCAAGATCAGGCGGAAAGATTGTTCCCTTCGAACAGAGTGGGGAATTTTTTAATAGGAAAGGAAAGAAGTTTTTAGAAAACAACAATTATATCGATGCGCTTTATTTTTATCGAAAGGCTGTAGAGAAGGAACCAAACAATCTCAGCTATATGATGGACCTGGCAGAAATCTTTACCGAGATGAATTACTTTGAAGAATCTAATCAAATCCTCTTTACAATTATACAAAAAGAGGAGAATGTGAGTCCGGATTGTTACTTCGGCCTTGGTTGCAACTTCCTTGGCCTGCAGGAGTACGACAAGGCAGAAGAGTGCTTTCGTAAATATCTGGATTTGGATGAACAGGGGATTTATACCGAAGAGGCCCAGGAGCTTTTAGATATACTGCAAAATCAGGACTATTACTTTGATGAATGGGTCGATTTCAGTCCCAAGCAAGAGAAATTGCTGAAAATCGCAAGCAAAGGAAAGGAACTCCTGGATCAGGGTGAGTACAAAAAAGCAATCAAGCAGCTTCAAAGGGTTGTCAATCAGGATCCTTCCCTGATTTTCGCCCGCAACAATCTGGCTCTGGCCTATTTTTGTGACGGTCGCCTGGATGATGCAATTCGGATCACCGAGGAAATCTTGAGGGATTTTCCTGAGAATATTCATGCCAACTGCAATCAAGCGATTTTTCTGTATGAAAAAGGAGAAAAGCAGGAGTGTCAGAAATATCTGGATACCATTTTGTCCTTTCGGACAGAGGATCCGGAAGATATCCACAAGATTGCGGTCACTCTATGCGAGCTCAAAGAGCATGAAAAGGCCAATTGCCAGCTGCGAAAGCTATTGCAGTATAAGCCCTATGATACCAAAGTCCTCCATTATACCGCTGTTTCATATTTTAACTTGCATCAATTTAAAAAAGCCATCCAGTATTGGAGCAAGATCGATAAGATTGCGCCTCAAAACAGCATCAGCAGTTTTTATAAAAAATATGCCCATGGGTTCTTAACCGGCAATCAGCCCTTCAGGGAGCTGCCTTATCATTTTCAGGTTCCTTATGATGAGGTCATCCGAAGGGTGCGAAAAATCAACGACCTGCTAAAATTATCCAAAAAGGATCTGAAGATGAAATGGGAAAGCGGTGAAAGCTTACAGACTCTCTTTGATTGGGGCCTGGACTTAAATGATACGGCAATCAAAAGGACCATTTTGAATATCGTCGCAGTCTTCCAGGATGAAAAAGCAGAAGAATTCCTGCGGAAATATGTTCTTCGCAAAAATGAACCGGAAGCCCTTAAAAAGGAAGCCCTGGCCCTTTTGAAGCAGATGGGTGCCAAGGAGCCTTATATGGCCTACGTGGGCAACGGAATCGTTGAGGTTAAGGTTAACATTATGGACTACAGCGATGTCCAAATTCCGGTGGAGCTTCTGAAGGTGTCCGACATTGCGATTGCGATGATGAATGGAAGGTATGAGGAAGGCTATCAGGAAGAAATCAGGGAAACATGGCTTGATTTTATAAAGGCCGGTTATCCCGATCGGCTGCCCAAGGTGCGGAAAAAAGAAGCCTGGGCCGCTGCACTGGAGCTTTATTACTGCAGGCGAAAGAGGATCCCCGTATCCAAAAGAGAACTTGCTGGAATTTATGGGGTGTCCTATGGTTCATTAGAGAAGAATTATACCGCTATAAAAAACACCCTTCATGAGCTATAAAAAGGACATCGTTCGATGTCCTTTTTTCATGTATTTTTGATGTTAACAATTCTTCAATAAAATGATATCATGGAAGGAGAAGAAGGAAGGGGGAATCTGAATGAAACTGAGTGCTGTGATAAGGCAGCTGGATGAAGACAAAGGAGTGGTCGATATCATAGGTCAGTCGGACAGGATGGAGATACCCCTCAAATACTTGCCTGAAGAAAGTCGTGTGGGAGATGTTTTGCAGATAAGCATTCATTTTGATCCCTTTGAGACATTAGAAAAAGAATGAATGACCCATCTCCTGAATATCTATGTATTGAATTGTTCTGTTGAGCTTAACAGGATATTCAGGAGGTTTGATTTGCGAAAAAGGGAAATTTGGATATTATCCGGGTGTAAAATTGCATCGGTATACGTGGGGACTGTCATTGGCGCTGGCTTTGCATCCGGACAGGAAATCATGCAATTTTTCACCCTGTATGGCTTGGAAGCATTTTGGGCGATTTTGCTGTCAACCGTCCTCTTTGTATGGATCGGGAAGAAAGTGCTTGAATTGGGAAGGAATATGGAACTAAATTCCTTTAAAGGCCTGGTGGATTTTATTTTTGGCCCCCTTGGTCCCCTTGTGAACGGATATTTAATCATATCGATTCTGGTCATTGGAGGGGCTATGTTTGCCGGAGCCGGTGCAATGTTTGCAGAGCACCTGGCTGTTCCTTCCTGGCTGGGCGTTGCCATCACTGCCATACTTGCACTTTTGACCGTGGTATTCGGCTTATCCGGTTTAATGGCGGTCAACGGTATTTTTGTACCGCTTATTTTTATCTTTAACATTCTGATTTTTGCCTTTTCGGTTATGAATCAAAATAACATCATTATCAATATCCAGTATATGCCGGCAACTCCCCTGTCCCTGATCAAGACGGGAATTTCCTATGCCTCTTTCAATCTGATCCTGTCCATTGGGATCCTGTGCCCTATGGGAAAGGAAGCAAAGGATAAAAGAGCCCTCATTCTCGGGGGCAGCCTCGGTGGGATTTTGCTGGGAATAATGCTGATGATGGGCCATTATATTCTGTGGCTGAATGCCCCTGAGATCTACAACTATGAAATTCCGGTATTGTATATTGTACAGAGAATCGGGCTGTTTTTTTTCTACCTCTATGCTGTTGTGTTCTGGGGAGAGATCTTTACCACCCTGGTAAGCAATCTTTATTCTGTATCAAGCATTTTGGATGAGGTCTTCAAAATTCCCCCCTGGTCTACAAGCCTGCTTATGCTGGCAATTACAATCGCTCTTTCCTTGTTTGGCTTTACATATATCGTTTCCTGGTTTTATCCCTTACTTGGGCTCATTGGTTTTGTATTTATCATTATCCTGTTATTGCCTATTAAAAGGGCCTGAGGATCGGGCAGCCGGATTGAATGCATAAGGATAAAATGGACGTGATACAGCAGAGGATCCCTTTGCCGGATAAAATAACGGAAGAAAAATTCTGGGAGGTCATTATGGAAAACAAGCTACATAAACCCGTTTTCACTCCATTGTATACGCAGGAGATCAAACCCGAAGGATGGCTTTTGAACCAGTTAAAAATACAAGCCCAAGGCCTTTCGGGCAATCTTGACAAATTTTGGCCGGACATCAAGGACAGCAAGTGGATTGGCGGCTCTGCCGACGGATGGGAAAGGATGCCATATTGGCTGGATGGCTTCATTCCCCTGGCCTGGCTTTTGGACGATGAAGAATTGAAGGAAAGAGCCAGGTTCTATGTGGAATACATCATGGAGAATCAAGAAGAGGACGGCTGGCTTTGCCCAAAAAATACCGGTGATCGCAGCCGTTATGATCTGTGGGCACTGTTTTTAATGCTGAAGGTTTTGGTCGGCTATTACAATGCTACCCTGGATGACAGGACCCAGAAGGTTGTCCGGAAAGCCCTCATGGCTTTGGACAGGCATATAGACGGGAACGTTTTGTTCAACTGGGGCCAGACAAGATGGTTTGAAAGCCTTATTTCCATCTGGTGGCTTTATGATCGAACAGGGGAGGATTGGCTCCTCCGCTTGGCTACAAAGCTCCACGGGCAAGGCTTTGATTGGCTGTCTTTCTTCAAATACCACTGGCCCTATGAGCAACCTGAAGAAAGGGGCCGCTGGAGCCAGATGAGCCATGTGGTCAACAATGCCATGATGCTGAAATCCGGAGCCCTGCTCTGGCGAATGACAGGTGAAGAAGAGCACCTCCACAGCGCTGAGAAGATGGTGAATCTCCTGGACCAATATCATGGCATGGTGACAGGGGTGTTTACCGGGGATGAATGCCTGGCCGGCAAAAGCCCGATTCAGGGAACGGAGTTGTGTGCAGTAGGCGAATATATGTTTTCCCTGGAGAATTTACTGGCCATTACCGGCCGATCCCACTGGGGGGATCGGCTGGAGCTGATTGCCTTTAACCCACTGCCTGCTACCTTTAGCCCTGATATGTGGACTCACCAGTACGATCAGCAGGTGAATCAGGTAGAGTGTAGCCGGCAGGTAATGCCCGTATTTTTAACCAACGGCGGGGATGCCAATCTTTTCGGTTTAGAGCCCCACTTTGGATGCTGCACGGCCAATCTCAGCCAGCCCTGGCCCAAATTTGCCCAATCGCTTTTTATGAGAAGCGAAGACGGCCTGGCGGCCGTGGCTTATGCTCCCTGCAGCGTCCGTACCCGGATCGGAGAGGCCGATGTATCCATACGGCTGGAAACAGGATACCCCTTCAGGGACAGCCTATACTTTAAAGTCAACACAGACCGGGAAGTTCGATTTACCCTGTGGCTCAGGATACCCGGCTGGGCCCAGAATCCCTATATAGATTTAGAAGGCCGTAAGATTCCCCTAAGCGGCGGCGCTTTTTATCCCCTCAAAGGGAAATGGATAGGGGAGACTGCCTTTACCTTGAAGCTTCCCATGAGACCTCAGCTTGTTTCAAGGCCCAATGGGCTGTACGCCATTACTCGAGGCCCCCTTGTATATTCCCTTCCGATAGGGGAGAGGTGGGTTCGGATTAATGAGGACGTTCCCGGCAGGGAATATCCCCATTGTGACTATGAAGTCTATCCAACCACTCCATGGAATTATGGGCTGTGCCTGGATCCCCGTCAGGGAGGAGAGGAAATTATCTTTGAAGAACGTCCCATTGGGGAATGTCCCTTTTCCCCGGAAGGGGCGCCCATCAGAGCATATGTAAAAGGGAAAAAGATCGACTGGCAGATGCGAAACGGGGCCGCTGAACCTTTTCCTTCTATGGAATGGGTATCCGATGAGCTTGAGGATCTCTGCCTTATACCCTATGGCTGCACAAACCTGCGCATGACAGAGATGCCGCTTTTAAAACCCTGAGGGAGCCGACTTTCCTGACGAATAGAATAGGCTGCTGTTCACCTTTGCTTTTGGCAAAGGTGAACAGCAGCCCTTTTATTCGATTTCAAGAGAGCCTTAACCTGACTATTTGATGTTGCCTGAATTCTTTCTTAAAGCCAGAGGGGAGGTTTTGTGTATTTTTTTAAATACCCTGGAAAAATAGTAGGGATCCTTGTAGCCAACGGAGTGGGCAATCGTTTTGATCGGTAAATCGGTGTCTGTTATGAGGTTGTAAGCCCGCTCCATTCGAATTTTCGTTATATATTCCGACGGAGAAATGCCAAAGACTTGATGAAAGATCTTTGAAAGATAGCTTCTGTTCAGCGAAAGGGCGCTGGATACATTATCCACGCTAAGATCGTTCATATGATAGTTGGCCTTGATGTATTTCACGGCATCATATGCATGCCTGATATTCACAGGAACATCTTCATCGCATACTTCCATAGGATCAAAGCTGCAGCATGTCAGAAGATGATAGAGAAGAGAATAGAGCAGGCTCTGGCAAGCCAGTATTTCTGTGAAACTGCTGTTATTATTATGGGTAAACAAAAGGTCTATTGTCTTGTTCACTTCATCTTTATCCCAGTTCTTGAAAATGGGATATTCAGGCGTAATGCCGAGATTCTCAACAATATAAGAAGCATGCTTTCCTCTAAAGGCTACCCAGCTGATGGACCATGGATTCCGGTCATCAACAATATAGCCTACCACTTGTTCCGGAAACATCACGAAACCCATTCCCTCGGTGATGTGAAAAGAATGACCGTTTGATTGAAAGATTCCTTGCCCTTTGGTTGCGAAATGAAAAACATAGTGATCGGTTACGGCAGGACCGTATTTGCGGCCTGGTATCGCATTTTCCCTGCCGAAATAATAAAGGACAAGATCACTTAGTGAAAATGGGTTTCCGATTTCATAATCCTCAAAAGTATACATATTGTCACCTCATAACAAAATAATGCCGGATCCTCTTGAGAATAGGCAACACGAAAATCCATCATATCCCCACATGCTTTAATTTATGTAAAGGGACTGTCCATGCTATGATTATACTACAAACATGGACATTCAGCAATTTATGCATTGATACTCAGCACCTAAATCTGTAATTCATTCAGAATTCGATCCACAATAACATTATTCACCAAAATCCTGGTAATATTCCTTTTTTCTTCAATCACGGTACAGCAACTGAGCATGATGGACAAGGGGTAGAGGTCTGCGTTTTTTTGCCGCTGAAGCGAGCGCTTCTTTCCGTCCTTTCATGCAATTTGAAGTGCTATAGTTCTTACAATCTATGTATCAAGTATAAAATGCTGATTTCTGTGGCAGCCGGGCAGATGGATTCTGGTTGCTTTGTAAGCTCTTGGGAAACAGATGAAAGGAAGATTTTAGTACTATTAAAAAAGGGGGTTTTTTTATGTCAAAAAAGACGTTTAAGTGTGTTTCCCTGTTGTTGGTTCTGTTCTTGATTTTTGCATCCTTAATAGGATGCAGCGGCGGAAAAACCGATCAAAATACCGAGCAAAAAGATGAGGAACAAAGCGGTGAAGATGTAAAGGGCGATCAAAAGGAGCCTGAGGAACAATCTTATGATTTTGGAGGGAGAACCTTTAGAACGGCTGCATGGTGGGATTCAGAGCCCAAGGAAGGAACATCCCAGAGTGCCGATGAACTCATTGCCCGTATCAGGGAATTGTCGGAGAAGTATAACTGCAAACTGGAATATTTGAATATTCCCTGGGACCAGTACCTTGAGAGAGTGACTTCAACGACTTTGGCCGGCGATCCCTTTGCGGATTACTTCTATATCAGCTCTTCCTGGTTTTGGCCCACTTTGGTAACAGGTGGCATGCTCTATCCCCTGGATGACTTGGGCATTTTTGATTTCAACGATCCCAAATGGAATCAGCAGGTCATATCCTTAGGTACCTATGAGGGTAAAAAATATGCGATCACCACAGGCAGACCTGAACCGCGGGCTGTATTTTTCTTTAACAAAACGTTATTTGACAGAGAAGGAATTCCATACCTCTATGACCTCCAGAAGAACAAGCAGTGGAATTGGGATAAGATGCTGGAGATTGCAAAGAAGACGACAAAGGATCTTGACGGTGATGGTGTCATCGATCAGTGGGGCGTTACGGGAGATATAGGCTGGAGCCTTGTATATACAAACGGAGCGCAAGCCGTTAAGTATGAAAACGGGAAATATGTCGTGGGTCTCACCGATTCCGCAGCCCTTGAAGCGCTTCAGTTCTGGCAGGATTTGCTCTACGTTCATAAAGTGGCTCCTCTGACGCCGGAAGGTGCCGAGTGGGGCTGGGAGACCAATATGTTCCAAAACGGCAAGGCAGCAATGCTGTTTGGTGACTTTTGGTTAGGAGATCAGTTTAATCCCAACATGGAGGACGATTATGGTATTGTTCTGCCTCCTATGGGGCCAAGGGCAACGGGTTATGTATCAAAGGCATGGGATAATGTAATGGAAGTCATTCCTTCGACAGCAAAGAATCCCGTGGAAATTGCCATCTTCTATGATGCTTTGACGGATCCCCTGCCCAGTGCGACAGATCCCGACCAGGCCTGGCTGGACGGCTGGGAAGGCAGGGTTCGAGACAGAGAGTCCCTTGAGGCTTTGATACCAATTAGGGATGAAAATATTACCGTATTCCATATGTGGGATTATATCGGTGAACTTCAACAAATGGGCTGGACCTTTATGGCTCAAATTCAAAACAATGAAAAGACTCCTCAAGCGGCCATCGGCGAGATAGCCCAGCAGGCTCAGGCGGTACTGGATGAAGTTGCTAACAAATAAGCTTTAAGAAGATGTGAACTGACGAAAAAAGGCTCTTGCGAAACAGGTTTTTTTTCGCAAGAGCCTTTTTTTTGCTTTCGGAGAGCTACTTATTCGGAGGCAATTTGTAATTCCGCATCGGCCTTGTTTTCCTGGGCTATTCCGCGAACGGCCAGGAATACATAGAGGATGGCAATGAACCAGTAGACGAAGAAGAAAGCAAAACCAAGAGGTCCTCCTGAGAGATTATTCAAAAGCTGCAGGATGGAAGGCAGCGTTGCAGCGTATAAGGCGATATTCCATTGATTGCTGAAGTTGAGCTTTTGACTGAAAACAGCGGTGGCAATCATGGTAATCAAAGTCAGCATCAATATGCTGAAGAGCTTGCCGGCAAAGGAAATCAGATAGAACAGGAATAGGCCGATATATACCCATACCATGATGCTGGGTAAAAGCTCAATGATGGTATCTTTGCTAAACTCAAAGGGGAACTGGGACAGCTCCATGGCCTCTAAAGTTCCCAAGGACTTTTGATATAAGGTATCATTGGTCAGAAGAAATCCATTTTGTATTCCGTCAAGGGCCTCAGCCGTAGTGGCACCTGTGGTATCGATGATAATCCGGGAATCCCCGTCTTCAAAGACATAGGGCATCTCACCCTCACAATGGAATTCACCGTCTTCGAAGCGAAAGTCAGGGACATCATTCCTCAATGCAGCCCTGGCCATTTCAATGCCTGCAGATGCTTCCATGCTCACCTTTACAGAAAAGATTAGGAAAATGAGAGTGAAGACAAGAAACAGATAGAGAAAGCTTTTACCTCCTTTTATATCGGCAAGTTTCTTATAAGACCGGAAGTTCCAGAGGCTGTTGGTAAATTGCTTAATTAAATTCATAGAAACCCTCCTTAAGAAAAATTGCAGATTACAGGCCGCAGATTCCATGATAAGGGCATCATCTTGATTCACGAGCCGTAATACTAGGATCAGTATATTACGATTTCAGCGAAAACACAACAAGAAGGGCAGCATTCATGGACCTCTAACCAAACAAAGTTTTTAATTTAGAAAGGAGATGTTCCTTTTTATTCTCCTCGGGATTATGGAGGACCCATTCAAGGGCCTCATTCAATGCTTTTCCTATATCTTGTTTGTTCTTTTTCCCAATGCCGATTTCAAGAAGGTCCCACCCATTGATGGCCAGATCCGAGATGCACAGAGGTTCCTTCCTTTCAATGATGTCCCGGACGATATGAAAAGCTTCTTCAACTCTTTTTCCTCTCTCCTCCCGGCAAAGGGAACCGGAACTTTGTATATCCGCCTTCAGAAGCTCAAGGAGGCGGAAGGTATCCTCATGTCCCAGGGAACCCAGCAGCTTTCGAAGCTGATAGGCAAGTTGTTCTCTTTCCCCTTCCAGTTTCAGATCCCCTTTACCGATCAGCCGGACTACCCGATGGGTACTTTTTTTATCATATTTTAAATCTGTTAATGAGGCCTCTGCGATTTCCCCGCTTGTTAAGGCGGAATGATTGCCGAGTTTTCCGGTATCATGGAAAAGGGCAGCCAGCCGCAGAATGAGATCCGACCGGCAATTCTCAATGACCTGAAGGCTGTGCTCACCAATGCTCAGGCTCTCAACGGAATTTCCAACGGGGCTTTGAAAGGACCTGTGAATCACAGGCAATACCCATTTTAGGATCCCGGTTTCTTCAAGAAGGGATAAACCCCTGGCAGGATGGGGGCTTAACAGGATTTTATTGATCTCGTCCCTGATTCGCTCATTTGCCGTCAGACGAATGAGATGAGCCAGCTCTGCCATGGCTTTTTGGGTACTGCCCTCCAGTGCAAAGTTCAGCTGTGCAGCAAATCGGGCAGCCCGCATCATTCGAAGGGGGTCTTCTGTGAAGCGGTCTGCCGCCTTGCCCACCGTTCGGATGAGACCCTCTTTCAAATCCCGGACTCCCCCAAAGGGATCGATCAGGGAAGGAGAGAGAAAAGGGTTATAGGCCATGGCATTGATGGTAAAGTCCCTCCTGGATAAATCGTAGCCAATATCGGAGACAAAGAAAACCTCATCCGGATGGCGGGAGTCGGAATAGGGCCCCTCGCCCCGGTAAGTGGTGATCTCCACAGGCATTCCGTCAAGAATAACCGTAACGGTACCGAATTTCTTTCCAGTAGGAATGGTCCGGGCATCAGCGAAAAGCCTTTCTACCTCATCAGGCAGCAGGGAGGTGGCAATGTCCCAGTCCATGACATCGAGATTCAGCAGGGCACTGCGAACGGCCCCTCCGACAATATAGGCTTGGCCTCCGAATTCAAGGATCCTTTTAATAACCTTTTGGATTTGGGCAGGTATATTGGCTCTGAATTGACAGTCCATGAAAATCTCCTAGCATTCCTATTTTAAGCCAATTGTATCGCAGATTGGGATTTTGTCAATATTCGGAACCCCTAATAGTATTTAACCGGAAAGGGAGGTGGGATGCATATGTTTGATATCATTACAGTGGATGAGCTGATTGAGAGGCTGGGAAAATATGATCACGCCGAACTTCATATTCACCACACCTACAAGCCTGACGGCGCGGACTGGAAGAAAAGGCCGGACGGGTTTTACTGGCAGGAGGTCATGAAAAGGTTTCATATGGAGGAGAAGGGCTGGTCGGATATCGGCCAGCATGTGACGCTGCTGCCTGACGGGAGCTTTGTTACTGGTCGGGATTTTGCCAAAAACCCTGCATCCATCCTGGGACATAATGACAGGGCTTTTGCCGTTGAAATCCTTGGCAATTTCGATGAAGGCCATGACAGATTGGAGGGTCCCCAGAAGGACTCAATATTAAAGCTTGCAAGATGGTTTGATCAGCGGGGACGGTATATACGCTTTCACAGGGAGAACAGCCACAAGACTTGTCCGGGAAGCAGCATCGATAAGGAGTCATTTCTCCAGGAGGTGAAGGGAGGGAAGCAGGTGGAAAAAGACAAGGTGATGCTGATACAAAGGGAATTGGAAAGCCTGGGGTATCATCCGGGCCCTATCGACGGAGTATGGGGGCCAAAGACGGAAAAGGCTTTTCTTTGCGCCATGAAGGCATTGAGAAGTTTCAAACAACCGGATGATGTGCAGGAGAAATTGGATAAGGTGAAGGCCTATTTCAAACTGCAAGAAGAGCTTTCTGAAATGGTCCGTGGGGAACCCTAATGGAGAAGCAGGGCAGAGAAAAGGAACCTATGTAGGAAATAAGGCTGCCCTTGGGCCTGCAGCCTTGTTTGAGTCATGGGTTTAGTTCCGGTCCCATGAGGAATCCTTTCTGCCGATACAGTAGTATTCAAACCCCAGCTCTTTCATTTGGTGATAATCAAAGACATTTCTGCCGTCGATGAATATATTGCCCCTTGCAAGCTGTTTTATCTTGAGCATATCCAGTTTTCTAAACAGTTCCCACTCAGTCACCAGAATGATGGCATCGGCACCCAGTACAGCCTGATAGGGAGTCTGGCAATACTCAATATCAGGAATGATCGATTGAGCATTGGCCATGGCGGCCGGATCATATGCTTTGATTTGTCCGCCCATTTTTTTGATTTCCCGGATGATGTCAATGGACGGCGCCTCCCGCATGTCATCCGTATTGGGCTTGAAGGAAAGGCCCAGTATGGCGATTCGTTTGTCTTTCATATCCGGAAGTGCGCGGACTAATTTTTCTACGACGACCTTTTTTTGCATCTCATTGGCCGCCAGGGTGCTTTTCACGATTTTAAGCTCACAGCCCGTTTTTTCAGCTGTTTTTATAAGGGCTTTGATATCCTTCGGGAAGCAGGCTCCTCCGAATCCCACGCCTGCCCTCAGAAAATCCGCTGAAATCCGCTTATCCAGGCCAATTCCCCGGGAGACTTCCAAAATATCGGCGCCTAGCTTTTCGCACAGGTTGGCGATTTCATTGATAAACGAGATTTTTGTTGCCAGAAATGCGTTTGCGGCATACTTGATCATCTCAGCGCTTTCCGGATTCGTTATGATGATGGGCCCATGAAAGGGCTCATGGAGCTCGACCATAATTTCAGCGGCCTTCTGGCTGTCTGACCCGATTACTATCCTGTCCGGATAGAACATGTCATGGACTGCGGTACCTTCCCGCAGGAATTCCGGATTTGACACCACGTCAAAGGGAGCTTCCGATCCCTGGTTCTCACGAATGATTTTTGTGATAAGCTTTTGCGTTCCTACAGGAACGGTGCTTTTAATGGCAATGACTTTATACTTCTTTAGATGGGCTGCAATGTTTAAAGCGGCCTGTATGACCTGAGACAAGTCAGCATTGCCGTCAGGAAGGGAAGGGGTCCCTACGGCGATGAAGACGATATCAGCTTCCTCCACTCCCTCCCGAAGGCAGGTTGTAAACTTCAATCTGCCCTCTTTACTGTTTTTCCTGCACATTTCTTCCAGATATGCTTCATAGATAGGCATGATTCCCTGTTTTAATTTATCGATTTTGTTCTGATCTATATCTACACATATTACTTTATTTCCCATTTCAGCAAAACATGCCCCTGTAACAAGCCCTACATATCCTGTGCCCACGACACATAAATCCATTTTCTTCACCCTTTACTGTGGAAGCGATTTTCATGACAAGATATGTTTCCTGGTGGTCTTATCCATATAAACCGGGGGATATGACACATGTATATATTATGCGGAAACCCCGGTGAAAGTGAAAAGGAAAATACCAGGTTTAAAAGAAAAGAACCGGTTTTAAAGTCCAAAAGAAAATGAGTCTCGGTCCTGTGTCGGGCAACCGACTGCAAGCATACCATATATCAGCGGCAGAGGCCGTTGCCGATACTGTCATATGGATGTGATACGGATGCTAAAGTTTTGCGATCTGATCTATGATCAAAAGGTCATTTATCCCAAAAAGAGGCCGGAAAACCCTGAGATCAGCGTTATCATGCCGACCTACGAAAAAGGGGATTCCACATTAAAAAAGGCGGTCGAAAGTGTTCTCAATCAAAGCTTTGAGAATTTTGAGCTGATTATCGTTGATGACGGCTCGCGGGATGATACGGTGGAAATCTTGAAGGATTATCAGCGGCAGGATAACAGGATTACCCTCATAGGGCATGAATACAATTCCGGTTTGCCTGCTGTCCGAATCAATGAGGGAATCATGATATCGAGGGGCAAGTTTGTTGCCTATCAATTTGATGATCAGGAATGGCTGCCCAACTGTTTGAGCGAATTATACAGGGTGATTTCTTTAAACAAGGATTTGCATATGGTATATGGTACCGCAAAGGTTTTCATAGAAGGCGATAACGGCAAGGTAAAGGAAACGAATCTGGGAGAGCCCTACAGCTATGCCGCACTTTTATCCGGAAATTTCATTGCCCATAATGCCGTGCTTCATCGTAAATCCCTATTTGATCAGTGCGGCTTATTTGATCCCCATGTTTTGTTAAGGAAGGATTCAGCCTATGACCTCTGGCGCAGGTTTGGAGAAAGGGTTTCCGCGGTATGGGTTGACAGACAGGTATCCCGGATAAGAAGAAGAAGGGGAAAGGACCGGGGAGGGGAGCAGGACAGGCTTTGGACTTATATCAGAAGATTTTTGGAAATTCCCAGGAATGAACGGCTAAAGGCTGCAAACATCCATGGATACCGGGTGGATGAGATGATATCCTTTCAGAGGTATTTCAGTTGTGAAGAGGTGGATGAACTGAATCGGGCCTGTTTGATTCCCTACAGACATACGGTACCTTATTACTTTAGCGATCGGGATCTTCCCCTTGTAAGCATCTCAAGGACTAAAAAGAAACGGATGTTAATTTGCGGCGATTCTATGCTGCTAAGCAGCGATGAGCTTCAAAAACGGATCAAAGGGGAGAATTTCCCATATCAGGTTTTGATTACAGACAGCGCCGGGCTTGAGAAGGTAAAGCCCCGTGATTTTGATATCTGTGTTTTGCCCCGGAATGCCCAAAGGAATCCGGGTTCCCTTGCAGAGAAGCTCCATGAATCAGGCAAAGCCTTTGTCTATGAACCGGACGGAGATTCGCCGGAGAGGAAAATCTCCAAACTCCTTTGTGCGGCAGAGGCTGCAGAGCTTAAACACAGGCTAGAGGGCAAGCGGCTCGCTTATTTCTTTCATGACATCAATCTGACAGGGGCGACCCTTCACCTCTTCAAACACGCTCTGTTTGCCAAAGAGCTTGGATTTGACGTGTTGCTTTGCATTCACGAGGGAAGCGGCAGAAAAGGAGATCTCGTAGAGTCGGCAAAGCGGCACAATATGCCTCTTCATTATTTATCCTACGGTTATTATACGGTCCTTTGCCATCCTAGCCCGGAAGATATGCAAAGCTCAAAGGCCATAGCCAGGTGGCTCCTTGATAACCGTATCGGACTGGTGCATTCGGTTACCCTCATCCCTGCCGTCGGCCTGGCGTGCAGAATCCTGGGAATTCCCCATCTGACCACCATCCACCAGTTTGACGGATCAAAAATGATGAAGGAAATTGCCAGGAACCTCAAATGGTGTGATGCCGTTCATTCTTCATCTGTCGTCTATGCTTCAGTCTGGTCGGATTGGCTGGGAGTGAAGTCAAGGAAAATATGCTGTCCGGTTGATGAAGGCTATTTTCGGCTCTTTGACGGGAATATTCGGAGGGAAAGAAGCTCATTTCACAAACCGGTCATTTTGGTTTCCGGGACCCTGCAGGAGCGAAAAAATCAGCTGGGAGCCATCCAGGCGATGGGACTTTTAAAGAAATGGGGAATCGACGCCCAGCTTGTTATGATTGGATACGAACACCTGAGGCCGGACTATTCCGAACGGTGCAGAAGGGAAATTCAAAAGCTGGCGATGGAATCGAGCATTGTGATGAAAGGCTTTGTGAAGCGTCCAGGGCAACTGTATAAAGGTTATGCCGATGTCCTGCTGTGTGCATCCTCGGACGAATCCATGCCCCAGACGATTCTAAAGGCCATGGCATCAGGGGTTCTGGTGGTGACAACGCCGGTAGGAGGTATACCTGAAGTAATCAAAGATCGCTATACCGGGATTATCATAGAGGAGCCTAGCCCTCTGTCCATAGCCAGGGCCCTTTCGAAGGCCATTTTGCTCCCCCATGAGGAGAGGAAGAAAATGCTTCAAAATGCCCACTTGGCTGCGCGAATGATCTGTGAACCTTCATTTGTAAAGGCAGAGCTCATAAATTTATATAATGAGACCTTTGAGAGCTGTCAAGAAAGATTTGCGAAAGCGAACATGATTCGGAAGGCTTTAGCCGGGGAAATGGCCAAGGGACGTGGGCTCATTGTCTATCGGAGCTATGTGGAGGGCATCGGCTGGCAGGATTGGGCAGAAGAGGGAGCGGTCTCCGGAACCGCAGGCAGATCCCTGCGAATGGAAGCCTTCTGCCTCCAATGGAAGAGGGCCATAGAAGGCCTGATCATCCGTTATAGAGTTCATATTCAGGATATCGGCTGGCAGGACTGGGTCTATGAAGGGGGAATTGCCGGAGCCCCTGGAAAGTTAAAGAGGGTTGAGGCGATCTGTATTCAACTGGAAGATCCTCCCCCTGAGGTGCATATTCAATATCAGGTCCATGTTCAGGATTTGGGCTGGCTGCCTTGGGTACAGGACGGTGAAATCGCCGGCACGGTCGGCCGATCGCTGCGATTAGAGGCGATCCGTGTCAGGATCTCTATAGAAAATCCATGGGAAGCTTTATGAAGCTTTCAGCCGGGTATCTTCAGCAAGGCTTTTCACCATATGGCTGCCTTTTGAATAGGATATAAGAAGTGGCCTATCTGAAAATGCGTGGCTCCGGCGAAGGGACCGGGCTAATTTCAGCCGGAGCCGTTTTCCATGGAAAAAGAATGATGCGGAGGCTGGTTCAGTGCTGACGGTGAAACAACTCATGAAGGATCAGGCGATCATAGAAGCAAAGAAAAGAAGGAAGGCTCCTCCTATGATCAGCGTCATCATGCCCGTCTATAGCAGAAAAAGGTCAAGTATTGAGACCGCTGTAAAAAGCGTTCTCCGACAAACCTTCAGGGATTATGAACTGATCATTATTGACGACGGAAGCCGGGATTCAACCTTAGAATGGCTGATACAATATCAAAAGCTGGACGAACGAATCGTTATCATCAGGCATGAACTCCATTCAGGGCTGCCTGCCCTGAGGATCAATGAAGGGATCTTCATAGCCAGGGGACGGTATATCGCTTATCAATCGGCTGACCAGGAATGGTTTCCGAACTGCCTTGAGGATCTATACCGTGAAATCGAAAAGGCCCCTGAGCCAAGCCTGGTCTATGGCAGTTTTTTATCCCTCCAATCGGTTCTGCATCACAAATCGGTATTTGACAAATGCGGTTTATTCGATCCCCATGTGATACTAAAGGGTGACAGCGCCCGTGATTTTCTGTACAGGGCGGCCTCTGCGGTCCCTGTGATTCGGATAGACAAAAGGGTTGCCGGGTTCCACAGGGATACGGAGGAGAGGGAGGAATACCCGGGCCAGGGGGCCCATATCAAGAGGTTCATGGGAATACCGCGAAGCGATCTCTTGAGCTACAAAAATATCGAAAGTTATCCGGTTGACGAGATGGCAGGCTATCAGGGCTATTTTGATGAGGAAGAGATAGATGAAATCAACCGCTTTGTACTGATCCCGTATAAAAATAAAAAAACCTATTTCTATACTGCGGAACAGCTCTGTTTGGAGAATATCAGCCGACCCAGGACAAAAACGTTGATGATCGTAAAATGGTCTTTTTCAACCTCCATCGATGTCCACATCCGCAACTTTACCAATCGAATCGCAAAATTCCCCTATCGTTTTTTCTTTATCGATGAACGGACACTAATCAAAATGAGAAAAAGCGGTAGCCTCAAGCCGGAGGATTATGACATTTGCATACTGTACAAGACAGTGGAGCACATCTCCGCCTTACTGATGACAGAAAACAGAAATCGAAGGAAGCCGACCCTGTATGTAATGGACGACAATATGCTGTTATTTTATACCCTGGGAAAGGAGGTAGGGCTGCCGCCGGGTTCGGAGAAGTATGGCTATCTTGAAGAGCAGGTGAGGGGAAGCCATGCCATCCTGACCTATAATGCCCTTATTTCAAAATACTGCAGGCGATACAATCCTCACATCATTCAAAATAGCATCAATATACCCAGTAAGTACCTGGATACCGGTAAGACTTCCAGGGGCCACCGGATCCGCTTCGCTGTTTTTACCGGCTCCATTCGAAGACGGGAATTTTCCTGGCTTTGGCCGGTTCTACGGGAGATTTCCGAGAAGTATAAGGACAGAATTGAATTTCATTTCTGGGGCCTTGACCCATCGGAATTCGGCAGGCTCCATTGTCCGGTTCATTACAGGCCCTTTACCCACAGCTATGAACAGTATTTAAATGCCCTCCGTCGCTCCTTCTTTCATTATCACATCTGTCTCCTGGACGGAAAGCTGGAGGTATCCAGAAGCAAAACGGCCATTAAGTTTCTGGAGGGTACAGTGGCAGGGGCGGTAGGCATATTCTCCGATGTGGAGCCCTATCACTCATTGCCGGGCAGCCAGTGCATCAAAGCAAAAAATGATCGGGACCATTGGAAGGCAGCCCTTGAAAAGGCAATTGAGACGGAGGAGGCTACCAGATGGAGCATCTATGAACGGGCCAGGAAGGCTATCTTGAAAGAATTTACGACGGAGCATCAGGCCCATCATTTGATTGCAGCCCTGGAGGCTGTAGAGCTTCATGCAAAGCTGGGCACCGGCAAAATTGCCTACTTTTTTCATAATACCTATCTCGGCGGTTCGGTTCTTCACCTGTTCAAGCACGCCTTGATGGCCAGGGAAATGGGATTTGAAGTGATCCTGTGTGCTCCGAAAAGCTTCAGCGGCACTCAGGATTTGGGCCGATTGGCCCAAAAGCTTGGCCTCTCCGTCACTTATCTGAAGGATTATCGAGGGGCTCCGGATGTGGTTCTTCCTACCGGCAGGGATTTACAGGATGCGAGGCCTCTAAAGGAGTGGATGCTTGAAAATAAAGTCGGCCTGGTTCATTCCGAATCCTTTATCCCGTCGGTTGGTCTGGCGTGCAAAAAAGCCGGTATCCCCCACCTCATGACGCTCCATCAGTTCTATGGTTCCAATATCGGTGATGAAACTGCTAAAATCTTGGAAGTTGCAGATTTCATTCATTCCTCCTCCAACAGGTATGCAGCGATGTGGTCAGAGAAATTGGGCATCCCGGCCGGAAAAATCGCCTGCCCGGTGGATACGATCTACTTTGATCTTTTTGAGCGGAACCTGAACCTGGCAGGATCGTCGGGTCAGGAAATCGTGGTTTTGCTGTCGGGAACGGTTGAACCAAGGAAAAACCAATTAAGTGCCATCAAGGCCATAGGGCTCTTGAAGGAATGGGGTTATCCCGTCAAGCTGGTATTGATCGGATATACCCATAGGGATGAGAACTATAGCGCTGCCTGTATCAGAGAGATCAAGAAGGCCGGGCTGAAAAACAATGTGGAAATTCACGGCTTTAAGGAAAATCCGGTAGAATATTACAAGGGGTATGCCCAATTCCTTTTATGCTGCTCCGTCAATGAATCAATGCCCCAGACCGTTCTCCAGGCAATGGCGGCAGGGGTCCTGGTCGTTTCGGCGGATGTAGGGGGAGTCGGGGAAATCCTGGAGGACCGGTATAACGGAATTGTAATGGACGGAACGGATGAAAGATCCATTGCGGAAGCCTTGAAAAGGGCCATGGATCTGGATGGGGACCGAAGAAAGGAAATGCTGATAAGCGCCCATGATACGGCAAGAATGGTCTGTGAACCTTCCTTTGTGCGCTCGGAACTGATGCACCTTTATAATGAAACCTATGACAGGCATCAGAACCGAATTGCAGCAAGGCTGAGAAAGGGTCCTTTGACGGGAGAGATAACGGTTCGGTACCAAAGCCACATCCAGTTCATCGGATGGCAGGACTGGGTGGAAGACGGAATGGTTTCCGGAACGGAAGAGCCTTTCCGGATGGAGGCGGTTCGCATTCAGCTGGTGGGAGCCGGAAAAGGGGTTCATGTCAAATATAGGGTCCATGTTCAGGATAAGGGTTGGATGGAATGGAAGGCTGACGGGGAGATGGCAGGGACCACAGGAAAGGGTTTAAGGATGGAAGCCATCTGCATTAGGCTGGAAGGTGCTACCGATCCCATTCACATTCAGTATCGGGTGCTGGTCGAAGGGCTCGGCTGGCAGAACTGGGTTCAAGACGGCCAAATGGCCGGTACGGTGGGTGAGTCCCGAAAAATCCTGGCCCTTTGCATCAGGATCACGCCTTAGCGGCGGAGACCATGGGACCGGGAAAGGCCGGATCTGTATCACCTTTGCTTTTCGGCACATAGAATGTTATGAAGAAGAGTAGAAGGAGCACGAGGGATATGCTAAGGCCGCTGGTATGCTTTATCACATGGAACAGGGCGGGCTTAACGGCCCGGAACCTGAGGGCTCTTCTTGAATCCACGGATGACTTTGAACTGTTCATTGTAGACAACAATTCCCAGGATGATACCTGGAGATTCATTGAGGGTATCCAGGATCCAAGAATCAAGGAGAAAAAGCGGTTCGATAGAAATCGAGGTTTTGCCTATGGGATCAATGATGTATTCAGCAAAAGAAAAAAAGATCAGTATTTCATCTGGATCGAGAATGATGTGTGTATTTATACGAAAGACTGGGTAAGGCAGTTTTTGAAGGTGATGGAGGCATTCCCGGAGGTAGGATTGCTGGGCGCGGTGCGAGACAAATTCTATCAAAAGCACCGGAGCATGATGAAGATCGTTCAAAATGGAGATGTCGTTTACTATGAATTCCCAAGGGTAACCGGCTGCTGTAACTGCTGGCGGCCTGAGCTGATAGAAGTGATTGGATATCTGAACGAAGAGACATACGGAGGGGATACGGATAACTGGTATCGCATCAACAATTTTACTTCCTTTAAGATGGGATATGTTCCGGCTGTTCGAATCGATCAGGTTCAATGGATATCCTGTGAAGAATGCCTGATGCAACAACTGTGCCGGGTCCGTACCAAGTCAATGACTTGCTTTGATATCTATAAAAGCAGGGATCTTCACAGGGATCTACCGGACTTTCGGCAGATGAAAACAAACATCTACAGAAGAAGCCTGGAATCGGGAGAGCGGGAAGTGTACTGTGCATCCATTCACGATCCTGAATCAAGGCGCTTGCATTATTACAATCGGGATTGGGCAGAGGAGAATTTTCATTTTTTTGCATCCCATGACGATGAGCAAAGTATAAATGTGGGGCGGAGATAGCGATGATCAATGTAACCAAGACCCATCTTCCTGACATCGATCGATATAAAGCTTATATAGACAGGATTTACCGATCCGGATGGATTACCAATAACGGGGCTTTAGTACAGGAATTGGAGGAAAAGCTGAAGGAATATCTTGGAGTTAGAAATATTCTTCTGGTATCAAACGGGACACTGGCCCTTCAGATCTGCTATAAAGCTCTGGGACTTACGGGGGAGGCAATTACAACCCCCTTCAGCTTTGTGGCGACAACAAGCAGCCTGGTATGGGAGGGCTTAAGCCCTGTTTTTGTGGATATTTCACCGGAGACGCTGAATATGGATCCTGATCGGATTGAAGAGGCTATAAGGCCGGAGACCTCATGTATCGTACCGGTTCATGTATTTGGGAACGGATGCGATGTTGAAAAGATAGGCCAAATAGCCAAAAAGCACCATTTGAAGGTTGTTTATGATGCGGCCCATGCCTTTGGCGTCAAATATAACGGTGAAAGCATCCTGAATTATGGGGATGTTTCCATTTTGAGTTTCCATGCCACAAAGTTTTTTCACACCATTGAAGGAGGTGCCATTGTTACCGGCGATGATGAGCTATATGAAAAGGCGAAGCATATGATCAATTTCGGTATAACTGGGCCGGAGAGCATTGTGGGGCTGGGAATCAATGGGAAAATGAATGAGTTTCAGGCAGCCATGGGCTTGTGTATATGGGCTTGTGTATACTGGAGGATATCGATCAAATCATCGATTCCAGAAAAAGACTTTATGAATACTACAAGGAGCAGTTGTCGGCAATCGACGGCCTGCAATTTCCGAAACAGAACGAAAGAAGCACACCGAATTACAGTTATTTCCCGGTTCTCTTTGACTGCGAGAGTAGCCTCTTAAAGGTTATGGAGCACCTCATGAAAAATGAGATTGTACCCAGAAGATATTTCTATCCTTCTTTGGATCGATTGCCCTATGTAAAGAGCCCGGAGATGCTTATATCCAACGATATTGCCAGGAGAATACTATGCCTGCCCTTTTATGAAGGCCTCAGTCCGGACTGGATAGACAGAATATGCCGGCTCATCAGGGAAGGATTGGCCTGCTAAATAGGAGAGCCAAGGCCGAAAAGCGGTGAAGGATGTTTTAAAGGGTGAGGGAATGGCTTTTACTGATGGATTCCAAAAAAGGTCATCTTTTATGGGGTACTTTCAAAATCAACACCTCATATAAGGATGATCTTTTTTCTTTAAAACAACCGGCATGCCCTTCAATCAAGAAAACCCCTTTCCATTGTTCTTGTTTTGTAGCTTTGAAAGGAGGCGAACAGATTTCGAGTCAACTGTATATACTGTATTATATACCCCATCAAAAGGAGAATAGGGACAACACAGCTATTGGTAAGGAGAATAGGATAAAAAATGGGAAGTGGAGAGAAAAAAAGGATCAGCTTTATCATTCCCACAATCAATCAAACTACTATGCTGGAGAAATGCATCGATTCCATTCAAAAGGTTTGCATGGATGGGTATAGGGATTTGTATGATTATGAGATTCTTGTGGTGGATGACGGAAGCTCAGAGGAAATACAAGCATATCTGAAACAGCTTTCAAAAAATTTGAACGTGAAACTCTTGCTCAACAAGGAAAATCAAGGCTTCACGAAGGCTGTGAACATGGGACTTAGAAAGGCAAGCGGGGAGATGCTTATTCTGGTCAACAACGATATCCTTTTTGTGCAGAAAAACTGGCTGGGGCATATGCTCAATGCTTTGAAGCGGTATGAAAAAGTTGGTATCGTAGGGTGCAGGCTGCTGTATCCAAACGGAAAGATTCAACACGGAGGCATTGTCTATGACGGCCATATGCACCATCGATATTTGAATCAAGCAGGTGATTTTAAACCGGCTACGAAGGTGGAAAAAACCGTTGCCGTGACCGGAGCCGTTATGCTGATCACAAGGGAAGCTTTTGAGGATATAGGAACCCTTGATGAGAAATATATCATAGCCTACAGCGATATTGACTATTGCTTAAGGGCTTATGAAAAGGGATGGACTGTCGTGTACAATGGGAGAAGCTATGCCATACACCATGAGGGGGCCACACGGCACAAATCGGGTGATAAAAGGCTGCCAATTTGGGCTGCCATGGACAGGGAGGACTGTATTCGGTTTTATGAGCAGTGGAGGAATACGATGGAGCGGCTTCACAGAGAGGGGAAGATATAGAAACGACAGAAGAGTATTTCAAAAGAAGCCTAATCGAAGTGGTTAGGCTTCTTTTCTTTCAATTTGCTGAGAATGATAAAAGGCTATTTGGGGCTTAAATCATACCGGCTTCATGCATTTTCTTCAGCGGCTCTTTCCACTTGTTATAGAACCTTTCAAGGTCCCTTCTTTGTATTGGAGGCAGGCCGTTTTTCTCCGTTTTTTTTCTGGTTTGGCTCTCGTAATGGATAGCATAGGTCCGGCCGTTGTAGACGACTTTCCAGCCGCGGCAATGGGCTGTCAGGCAATAATCCGTATCGCTGCCGAGGATGCAAAACTTCTCATTGAGCAAGCCGATACCATCAATCACGGCTCTCCGGATGGCCATAATTCCTCCGGCCACCATCACAGTTCTCTGTACCCTGTTGGCCTCCTTCGTATTTTCCGGCTGCCCCCTGTGCTTGAGAACAGCCAGATGAAAGCCTCCCACATAAGTCATCCCGCCGTCTTGAATCATGCGATGGGGGAAAAGGAGACTGCAGCCCACAATGCCTCTTTTGGGATCCTTGCCAAAGACTTTCAACATGGATGACAGCCAGGCGGGATCCTCAAAAACGATATCATCGTTGACCAGGATGACAGGATCGCCCTCAGCATGCCGGATCCCCGTATTAACGGGCTTGGTATAACCCGTATTTGTGGGATTGATGATAAGCTTGAAGCGTAAGGATGAACTCATCTTTTTTAAACGCTCCTGGATGGGGGCCGGGCTCCCGTCCGCAACAACGATAATTTCATAGGGAATGCTGGATCCCTTCATGCAAACCTGATGAATCGACTGAATGCAACGGCCCAGCATTTTATATTGATCCAAAGTGGGAATGACGAAACTAATCAGCTTTGGAATAAAGCTTTGTTTTTTCCCTTTTCGCCGGGGACTGTTTTTTTAGTAGCAGATTGTTCATTTGCCATCCTTTTTCCTCCTCATGCCATGGATCCATCTTTTTATATACTATGCCATATCCGTTTTCGGAGTGAACCTTATCCGGCCCTCTCCGGGCTTTGAACCAAATAACGGGGTAACGAATATATTGATATATATATTACGAGATATCATTTGAGATAAAGGGGAGAGCACAGAGTGGCCAGAATACTCTTTTTTTCCCATTATTCAACCCATGCAGGGCTGGATGGTGCCAACAGAATGCTGATGGTTACAGCGGCGGGATTGCCCAATGAAAAATATAAGAAAGTTTTTGTTTCTCCCCATCCCGGCGTGATCTCGGAGCACCTGAAGAATTTGAAGATCACGGAAAAGATCATTCCCTATGACTGCAATCAGTTAAGCCAGTCGATCTTTCGCGCATTCAATAAAAACAAGGATATGGATCCTTATAAAAAAATAGAGAAGGCTCTTTCAAAGCATCCACTCTATCATTTCTTTCATGCATGGAAACCGGATATTGTGTATGCAAATACCATCCTTTCCATTCCCGCAGCAATCCTTGGCAAAATGGTCGGTGCAAAGGTTCTGCTTCATGTCCATGAGATTGTCTCGAACAATTTAAAGAAAGAGGACAGGGCAATTTTTTTCAATCTGGTGAATCGCTATGCAGACAAGATCATCGTCATAAGCCGGGCTGTGATGAAGTCCATGGGAAAGCCAGGTCGCTCGAAGCGGTGTGAGCTGGTTTACAATGGGGTGGAGTTCCATGGCTATAAAAAGGCAGAAATAAGGAGGAAGGGAAAAGAAATCAGAAAGCGGTTAAGGCTGGAGGAGGAAAGGCCGGTAGCGGCTTATTTGGGCTCCATTGCTCCCCATAAGGGAGTGGATATGTTTATAAGGATGGCGGACTTGATTCTCAAGAAAGATCCGTCCTTTCGTTTTTTGATTATTGGGGACGTCAAACGGGAACCCAGCTATACAAGGGCTTTGAAAAGACTGGTTCGAATCCTTGGAAGGGATGAAGAGATCAAATTTACAGGCTATTGCCATCAATTATCCGATTTGCTTCCTGCCATCGATTGTTTGGTGGTGCCGTCCGCCTTCAAGGAGCCCTTTGGTTTGGTCCATGTTGAAGCCAACCTGTTTTTTAAACCCGTTGTGGCTTTTGATACAGGGGGAATTGCAGAGGCGGTTATTCACGGCAAAAACGGACTTCTAGTTCAGTCGGGGGATATAGAGTCTCTGGCTTTCTCCGTATATGCGGTGTGCAAAGGGCTCGGGCTGAAGGAAAAAATGGGGAATTACGGTTATCGAAGGGCTGTCACTCGTTTCGGGCTGCCCCGTTATGTGAAGAACATGAATGAAATACTGGAAGAGCTTTTAGCGGGGTCTTATAATCCTTCCCAAAGGAGGGACGGAAGGATTATAAAGGGGAGGGGACCGGAGGTGTATATCATCCAGGACGGGCGAAAAAGGCATATCAAAGACGAAAAGGTATTGGAGAGATTGGGAATCGATTGGAGCGATGTTGAGACTGTCAGCGATGAAATTCTACACTCCATTCCAACCGGAGAAAGTGTGAAGTAGGGCTCCTTCTCCGGCAACCCATTGCGATGGGATATAGCCGGACGGGGCTCCCGCCGGTGAGAACGAAAACCGGAAAATTTCATATTATGAAGAAGGAGCAGGTTCATTTCAGAAAAAAGAAGGTGAAATCTTGAAGGGACTGATTTTAAGCGGTGGCATCGCATCAAGGCTTTGGCCGATCACCTATAACCGGGCCAAGCAGCTGCTGCCCCTTGCCAATAAGCCGATCCTTTTTTATGGGATAGAATCCCTGGCAAAGGCCGGCATTAAGGATATTGGCATTATCGTAGGCCAAACCCGGGATGAAATCATGAAGGCGGTAGGGGATGGCAGTCGCTGGGGTGTAAAGATCAGCTATATTCACCAGCAGAGTCCCGATGGGCTGGCCCATGCGGTAAAAGTTGCCCGGCCCTTTCTTGGCGATGCGGATTTCCTCATGTTTTTGGGCGATAACATGATCAGGGATGATTTGAAGGACTTCATCGATCAATTTTACCGGGATCGGTTAAATGCCCTTATTGTACTGGATAAGGTGAAAAATCCCCAGCAATTTGGCGTTGCCGTCATACAGGATGACAGGATTGTGAAGCTTCTTGAAAAGCCAAAAGAGTTTGTAAGCGATATGGCCATTGTGGGCCTTTATATCTTTGATAAAAACGTCCATTCCTCCATCGATCGTATCAAGCCTTCAAAGAGGAATGAACTGGAAATTACTGATGCCATTCAGGATATGATCGAGATGGGGTTTGAAGTCGGCTATGGCCGGCTGAAAAAATGGTGGAAGGACACAGGTACCCCACTTGATATGCTGGAGGCAAACCGGAGGTTGCTGGATGAAATCGAAGGCAGTATAGAAGGAACCACAGATGAGAATACCGATATGAAGGGCAAAGTGGTTATTGGGAAAGAAAGCCGGACGGTAAATTGCAAGATCCGGGGCCCCGTTGTGATAGGGGAGAACTGCTTTATAAAGGATGCTGAGCTGGGACCCTATACCGTCGTCGGCAGGGGGAGCCGGATAGAGAACTGCAAAATCGAAGACAGCATCATCATGGAGAATTGCAAACTGATCAATATTGAAAAACGGATTTGCAATAGCTTGATCGGTGAGGATGTGGAAATATCCTGTCAGGGCTCAGGCAGTGACCGATACTCTTTGGTGCTGGGAAGCAAGAACAGGATCAAATCGATGTAAAGAGGAGGAGAAAAAGTGAGGCTCATTGAGGGAGTGAAAGTCAAGCAGCTTAAGCCGATACCGGATGAAAGAGGCCGTCTTATGGAAATGCTCCGGGCCGATGACGAGATATTTATCAAGTTCGGCCAAGTCTATATGACCACGGCCTATCCGGGAGTCGTGAAGGCCTGGCATTATCATAAAAAACAGATCGATCACTTTGTCATTGTAAAGGGCATGGCAAAGGTTGTTTTGTACGATGGTAGGGAGGGATCTCCCACCTATGGGATGATCAATGAATTTTTCATGGGGGAACACAATCCCATCCTGCTTCAAATTCCCAACGGGGTCTACCATGGATTCAAGTGCATCAGCGAGACGGAAGCAATGGTGATCAATATCCCCACGGAAGTGTATAACAGGGAAGAACCGGATGAGTACCGGCTCCCGCCCCATGGCAGCCATATACCCTATGACTGGGGGAGGAAGGACGGCTGATGAAGAAGGTATTGGTCACAGGCGGATGCGGCTTTATCGGCAGCCATTTTATCCGCTATTTAGTGGAAAATCACAGGGATTTGCTGGTCATCAATATCGATAAGTTGACCTATGCAGGGAGCAGGGAGAACCTGAAGGATATCGAAGGCCACGACCGCTATCATTTCATACACGGAGACATATGCGATGAGGATTTAGTGGCCAGTATCCTTCGGGAGGGAATTCATTATGTGATAAATTTTGCCGCAGAGACCCATGTGGACCGCAGCATCATAAGCTCCCGCCCCTTTGTGGAGACCAATGTATTGGGAACACAGGTCCTTTTAGACTGCAGCCTAAAGTTTGGGGTAGAGAAATATATCCAGATTTCAACGGATGAAGTCTACGGTTCCCTGCCCCTTGGGTCTGGGGAGCCCTTTACGGAAGAAACGCCCTTGGCTCCGGGGAATCCCTATTCTGCCAGCAAGGCCGGAGCAGATTTTTTGGTCATGTCCTATTATCGTACCCATGGCCTTCCTGCCATCATCACCAGATGTTCCAACAACTACGGTGAGTATCAATACCCGGAGAAGCTAATCCCCAAGACGATTTTAAATGCCTTAAAAGACGAACCGGTAGAAGTATACGGAGACGGCTTAAATGTACGGGATTGGATCTATGTAAAGGATCACTGCAGCGCCGTTTTCAAAGCGATGGAGCGGGGCGTTCCCGGTGAAGTGTATAACATCGGAGCCGGCTGCGAAGTCTCCAACATTGAAATTGTCAAGGCCATTCTTAGGATTTTGAACAAACCGGACAGCCTGATCCAATATGTCAAGGACCGTCCAGGCCACGACAGAAGATATGCCATGAATTCCGCCAAGATTCGCAGGGAGCTTAAATGGCATCCGGAGACGGACTTTATGGAAGGACTGATGAAAACGGTACGCTGGTATCAGCAGAACGAAGGCAGGTGGAAATGACCTTTTCGGTAAAGCAAATAGGGCTGACGCACAATTAAACGGGAAACAAGCCGAGAGTCAAAGCATGAAAAGAAGCCACCAACTTTTTTTGCTCGTATAGAGGAAAAGGGAGTGTAGCTCCTACTTGATGTAGTGTTGCGGCACTCCCGTTTTCTTATATCTGCCCATTCCGATGGAAATTCGCCAGTGCAGCGGCCCATTTCTCCTGAAAGCGGATCAAGTCTCTTCTTTGGATATCGTGGATGGGGTCATTCGGGTCAAGCTCCATCTGGCCCCGTGTTCGGCTCTCATGATGGATGGCGTAGCTCCGGCCGTTATAGACAACCATCCACCCCTTTGTATGGGCCCTCAGGCAATAATCCGTATCACTGCAGAGCATGACGAATTCTTCGCTTAAGAGGCCGATATCCTCTATAACTTCCCTGCGGATAGCCAGGACAGCCCCTGTAACGGCCACCGTCCGGAGCACTTTGTTCGCTTCGGGATTGTTTTCAGGATTTCTCCAGTATTTGTGACCTAAAAGCTGCAGTCCGCCTATATAGTACATCCCTCCGTGTTGTATTTCGCGATTGGGATACAGAAGTCTAAAGCCCATGACGCCGATTTTGGGATGCAGCCCAAAAACCTCAAGGGTATGATCAAGCCAATCTTCCTGATCAAAGACAATATCGTCATTTAAGAGAATGATCAAATCCCCTTCTGCATAGGCCAGTCCCTCATTGACTGCTTTTGTGTATCCCATATTTCTCTCCTGAATGACCAGTTTAAATCCCATGGATTTTGACAGGTTTTGCAGTTCATTGCAGATTTTCCGGGGGCCTCCGTCTTCTACGACAATGATTTCATATGGCATAGACCGGTGCCTTTTGCCCATGCAGACTTGATGAATGGACCGGATGCACTTTTCCAGAAGATCAAGCCGGTAATAGGTCGGGATGATAAAGCTAATCAGCTTCGGGGAGAAGGAAAATCTCCTGCTGCGGTCAGGCTTTCTGAACTTATGGTTTGGCGGAAGCTTATAGTGGGATAAGATTCGACGCAACGGGTATCCCTCCGTTTACAGGTGGTAATTGCAAATTTTCGATCTATTTATCATATGAATGGAAGCGGTGAAAAGTGAAAGCCGGAAACCCTTATTCGTATAGGCCCCTTTTTATCGACGCGGTGAAATTCACCAAAAGGATGGAACTCGAATAAAATGAAAAAAGGTGATCGGGATGAAAAGGGGAAGGAAGAGGAGAGCTGCCATATTTCTGGACAGAGACGGAACCCTAAACGCTGATTTTGGGTACATCTCCTCCACAGCGGACATAGAATGGCTGCCGGGAGTTTTACAGGCCCTTCAGGACCTGCAGAGCCTGGGCTACCGGTTCATTGTGGTGACCAATCAATCCGGAGTCGCAAGGGGATATTTCCAGGCTGCCGATGTAGAACGAATCCATCGCTATATGCGATCGATTCTTCAGGAGGAGGGGATAAGGGATGTCCGGTTTCTGTATTGTCCCCATCATCCCATGGGAGCAGTGGACCGATACAGGCGGACTTGTTCATGCAGGAAGCCGAAACCGGGAATGCTCCTTAAAGGCGCCAGGAGGTATGGCATCAACCTGTCGGCATCTTTCATGGTCGGAGATCGGATGAAGGATAAAATAGCAGGCATGAATTCAGGCTGCACAGGCATAAGGATAGGTGAATACAGGTGGTGCAGGGATCTTTCTGTGTTTTCCAAATACCTGACTCGAAAAAAGAAAAGGACGAGAAGGGGTAGGAAATGGCTTTGAGCATCCATGAAATCCATTTACATAGAAGAACGCCCGGAATGAAGCTGATTGAAGCGGCTGCAAACGGCCGCTTGCAAATAGCCGTAAAAAGGGGAGGGGGCCTGGGGGATGTGCTCCTCACAACCCCTGTCCTGCGGGCTCTTAAAGAAAAATATCCTGGCTGTGAGATTACCTTTATTACAGGCAAGATCAACGAACCCGTCGTGAAGGGCTCTCCCTTTATCGATCGCTTGGTAACATGCAGTCATTTTTATGAAATTTTGTACAGCCCCCTAAAGGGATATGACTATGAATTCAATCTAATATATGAGAGATATCCGGCGATGCACATCATCGATGCCTATGCGAAAATCGCCGGTGTACTGCTATCGGATAAAACTCCCCATCTTGTTATTACAGAAGCCCATGAAAGGGAGGCAGAACGATTTTTAAAGTATTATGGGATAACACCCGATACATTGCTGATCGGTGTGCACAGAGGGCCCACATGGCTCTGCCGCACCTGGCCGGTCCAGAGGTATATCGATTTTGCAAAACACATGAAGAAGAAATATGGGGCTGTATTCGTGGAATTCAGCAGGCAGAAGGGTTTTGGAGCAGGCCTGGGAATAGACCTGACGGGGAAGACCAGTATTCGCCAAATGGCAGCCATTCTGAGAAGATGCAATATGCTCCTTTGCATCGATTCCTTTGTACTCCACCTGGCCAGCGTATCCGCAACTCCGACGGTGGCTGTTTTTGGCTGTACCAACCCTGAGCTGCGCCTGCCTTTTAATGATGTCTCTGTTGGATTGCAGACCAAGGGGGACTGCAAAGGCTGCTACCACCGGCAATCCCGCATGAAAACCCATCACTCCTGCTTCAGAGACAGGGTTTACTGTATGGAAGAGGTAAGCGCTGAGGCAGCCATTGAAGCTGCAGAGGGGCTCATCTCAAATCACAGGGATCGGATCATGGGGCGGAGAGGCTGATAGGAAAGGGTCGTTTTTCCACGGTCAACCATGCAGTGAGAGAATAAAAGGAGAATGAAAGGAATATGAATATTTCCAATTGGAACAAATTCAAAAGAATCCAACCGAATGTGAAAATAAGCGAAGACAATATTGGCATTAAAAGGGACTGGAGGCCGCTTAAGATCCTGCTCTGCCGTTATACTGCAATCGGCGGTAGAGGAGATATTCTGCTTGCCACACCGACATTTCGAGCTTTAAAAAAGAAATATCCCAACTGCCATATCACCCTCTATACGGCACCCCATTTGGCGATCATTATAAGGAACAATCCCCATGTAGACAGAATCGTGACTACAAAACCCAATTTTGATGAATATGATCAGGTCATTCATCTTGATTATATAAAGCTGCCCAGCCACCTTCATATTATCGATGCCTTTGCCATCAACGCAGGAGTGGAACTGCCTTCGAAGAAGTCCTATCTCTATGTGGGGAAGAAGCATTTCAGGGAGGCGGAACGGTTCCGATGGTATTACGGAATCAAGCCCGACGATATCACGATTGCCGTCCACAAAGGCCCCACCTGGCCGGAGCGAATGTGGCAGGATGAAAAATACATCGAAGTGGCCAGGTATTTCAAGGAAAAATACGGAGCAAAGTTCATCGAGCTGAGCCAGTTTGAAGGAATGGGCTTGGGTTTGGGGATTGATCTAACCGGTAAAACCAGCATCCGACAAACGGCTGCCATCGTCAAGGGCTGTACGATGCTCCTGTGCGTGGATTCTTTTGTGCTGCACATAGCCGGTGCAATGGGAACTCCCGTCGTGGCCCTTTTCGGATGCACCAATCCGGCTCAAAGAATGCCCTTTGATGACATATCCATCGCAGTGGACACTCCATGCGAATGCAAGCACTGCTATCACTGGGATCAAAGCAGGTTATTCGACGTATGCAGAAGAGATCGGATCTATTGCATGGAAGCCATCACAGTAGAGAGCGTGATTGAAGCGATGGAGAAGCTTCTAGAAAGAATTCGCGAAAAATCCCGGACCTGAATCGATCCGGGATTTTTGATTTTAGCATCCGTCTTCATCATCTTTTGCAGCTGAAGGCACCAGCACTTCCCTTTTTTGCAGCAGCTTCATATCTAAATAGATGACCATCTTTTCTTCTATTTCCTTAAAACGTTTCTCCCCTACGGGTAAAGGGATGCCAATCGGCCGATGGGGGTTTATAAATTCGTCAAATTCAACGATTCGGTTCCTTTCTATCTCACAGAAGGGGAGCTCGTTGAAGTATTCGGTACTGTCTTTGTTGAACTCGGTCCTATCGGTGGATAGGAGCTGATCCTTATCGGCAAACTGTGGCCCATAGAGATCCTGTTTTCTGAAATACCCAAACTCCTCTTCACGATTGTTTATCACCGGTATAGGAGCAATTCCGTTAAAGGTAATCGGCGTGGCACAGCTGAAGGGAACATCAACGGTGCAGTGCCGGATATCCCCGCAGAATCCTTCCTGGTTGGAATGGCATCTTGTGGCATATTCGATGTTCTTGCGGACAAAGCCTTTGATGAAGAGCACATTGGTATTCTGGAGAAGCAGGCACTGGGTCAGCTTCAGATCTTTCTTTATGGTTTTGATTTCATAGGCATATTCCGGCAGTTCAATGATAGAATCCAGGTGAATTTGGAGCTGGAATTCAGCCAGGACAACGGGTATTTTGACTACAGCACCGGTAGTCAGGGCGGTAATAGGCTCCGGGGTATTGACGCAATCATGGACGTTGCCGCCTTTGACGCTCACACATACGGCTTTGGCATCTCTGGTATAAGCTTTGGCTTCAGGTCCCTTGTTCTGCTTTGCCATCAGCAATTCTATGGATGATGTATGATAGCGGACATCAGACATTGAGTATCAGACTCCTTTTTTATAAATTTCGAAAGATTGGTCTTTCATTGTGGTGATATCTAATACTATGGTATTCGAAGAAATCTAATTTGTGCCGGTTGAGATATAGGAAAGTTTATAAGCCTGGATAACAAATACGGGACTGCTTATCGTGCATCAGCCCAATTCATTTGCCCATAACAGGAAACAGCAGGAGCCAAAGCATGAAGAGAAAACACCTGCTCATTTTTGTAAGTTTGGATAAAAAAGGGAGTGTAGCTTCCTACTTGAAGTAGGTTGGCAACACTCCCATATTTGTGCTTTAGCAGTCTTTTTCATTGCTGATTCCTGCAACTGCCGGAACAAAAACCTGACGCTTTTGCAACAGCTTGAGGCGCAGGAACAGGACAGCCTTCTCTTCGATCTTCTTGAACTGTTTCTCTTCGAAGGGAAGAACTACGCCCTCAGGCCTGTGGGGGTTCAGAAATTCATCGAACTCAACGATTCGGGCGCTCTCCAATTCACAGAAGGGCAGCTCGTTGAAGTATTCGATGCTTTCCTGATTGAACTCGGTCAAATCGCCGGAGAGCAGGTGATCCTTATCGGCAAATTGAGGTCCGGAGACATCCTGTTTTCTAAAGTACTGGAACTCGGATTCTTCATTTGATCGAACAGGCGCGGGTGCGATTCCGTTGAAGGTAACCGGGGTGGTGCAGCTGAAGGGAACGTCAACGGTGCAATGACGGATATCTCCGCAGAAGCCCTCGTGGTTGGAGTTGCACCTTGTGGCATACTCAATGTTCTTGCGGATGAAGCCTTTGATGAAGAGCACATTGGTATTCTGCAGGAGCAGGCACTGGGTCACCTTGACGTTCTTCTTGATTCTCTTGATCTCATAAGCGAACTCAGGCAGTTCAATAATGGAATCCAGGTGGATCTGGACTTCCAGCTCCGCCAGGACTACGGGAACCTTGGCAACGGCGCCGGTAGACAGGGCTGTAATGGTTTGAGGATAGTTGACGCAGTCATGGGCGGTGCCGCCTTTTACGCTAACCGATGCGACCTTGGCATCCTTGGCGAATACCTTTGCCATATCAGCAGGGATTACAGCATCAAAGCCATAGGGTTTTGCCTTGATGATTTCAACGCCTGCATTGTTATATCTGATATGAGACATTCGGCATCATTCTCCTTTTCTTAGTTTTAGATATACATTGTAATGATTGTGTCTATATAATGGTGTAAAAAGAGATTGAGCCAAAGCTCATACCTCGGTTAAAATATAAGTTGCCAATCAAATACCAAACCGAGGAGGATGAACCATGGCTCAGTTTAATATTACT
>Ga0134092_1000067_pt1 | contig 98357 bp, 93 predicted proteins | sample 3_6taG_FD_94454 | JGI IMG/M metagenome (GOLD analysis project Ga0134092, IMG submission 94454) | Switchgrass degrading microbial communities from high solid loading bioreactors in New Hampshire, USA - 3_6_20_6_A3 metaG | ecosystem: Engineered > Bioreactor > Semi-continuous > Anaerobic >... | reverse complement strand
TTAAAGTGCGCCTTTTTTAAGAAATAATTTTATTTTGTCAGCAAAGATTCGAATCTTCTCTTTTTATTGAAAAATAGGAGCTGTCGCTAGCGTTTTTTTCACCCGCTAATGCGACAGCCCCTTATATTTTATAGATAATATTAAAAGTGTGAAATAATGTTATTATTAATAAATTAATAAGGGAAAAATATTGTAATTGTTAACAATGTATGCTAGTATACAAGTATAAAAGGAAATTTATTAACTTTACTGATTTTTCTTAAAGATATTTTTAGTATAGGAGGAACTAAGATGATTTTAGATAAATTAATAGAAGCAGGGATAGTTGCAGTGGTAAGAGGTAAAAATCATAAGGAAGTAAGGGAGTATATGGAAGCTTGCTTAAGGGGAGGGATAAAGGCTTTAGAATTAACATACACTATTCCTAATGTAGTTCAACTTATTAAAGAGTATAAAGATAGGGAAGAAGCATTAATTGGTATAGGAAGTGTATTAAACGGAAAAATGGCTTTAGATGCTATTGAAGCAGGTGCTAAATATGTTGTAAGCCCTGGATATAATGAAGAAATAAATAAAGTTTGTAAGGATAAGGAGATTCTTTATTTACCTGGTTGTATGACAGTTACTGAAATTATGCATGCAATGGAGGCGGGAAATAGTATGATTAAGCTATTTCCAGGAGAGCTATTTGGACCTAAGTTTGTTAAAGCCATAAAGGCGCCGATTCCACATGTTAAGATTATGCCAACTGGCGGAGTTTCAGTAGATAATGTTGAAGAATGGTTTGCTAATGGGGTTTCCTGTGTTGGAGTAGGAAGTGCCCTATTTAAAGGTACTATAGAGGATACAGAAAAATTGGCAAAGGAGTTTGTGAACAAAATTGAAAAAGTTAGATCTTAAAAAAGGAAAAATATTAGGATTTGGAGAAATAATGCTAAGACTTACTCCAACAAATTACAAAAAAATTTCTCAATCCTCAGAATACAGAGGAACTTATGGAGGTGGAGAAGCGAATGTAATTTCAAGTCTCGGTATGTTTGGGCATGATACAAAATTTGTGACTAAATTGCCTAATAATAATTTAGGTCTCACTGTGGAAAATCTTCTTAAGTCAAATGGAGTAGATACTAGAGAAATAATATTTGGAGAGGGAAGACTAGGTGTTTATTTCTTTGAAATGGGTTATGGCTGCAGGGCTTCAGAGGTTACTTATGATAGAAAATATTCAGCAATAGCGTTAGCTAACAGAGAAGAATTTGATCTTGATAAAATTTTACAAGACGTAAGTATGCTCGTAATATCAGGTATAACTCCTGCAATTAGTAAAGAAATGCGCAGCTTTACAGTAGAATTAATTAAGAAGTGTAAAGAAAATAACATATTAGTATCTTTTGATTCAAATTATAGAGCTAAAATGTGGTCTTTAGAGGAAGCAAAGGAATGTTTGGAGGAAATTCTTCCCTTAGTAGATGTAGCATTCCTTGGTATTAAAGATATAACTAATATTTTAAAGATTAAGGTAAATGAAACTAATGATTTTGACAAAAACTTGTTAGAAGCTTATAAGGTTTTAAAAGAAATATATCCTAATATTAAGTATATGTCCTCTACAAAAAGAACTGTAAATTCTATTAATAATAATAGCTTAAAAGGATATATATTTGATGGAGAAAAATTATATTCTTCAAAGGAATATAATTTTGATATATTAGATAGAGTAGGTACCGGAGATTCCTTTACCGCAGGAATTATACATGGCCTGTTAAGTTATGATAATTTTGAGAAAATTGTTGAATTTGGAACTGTTGCAAGTGTGTTAAAACACTCAATTATAGGGGATATGAATGAGGTAACAGAAAAGGAAGTTCTATCGTTAGTAGAAGAAGGATTAGAAAATATAAAAAGATAGGAACTTGAATATATGAAAATGACCTTTAGATGGTATGGAAAAGATAATCCCGTTAAATTAGAATACATTAAGCAAATACCTGGTATGAAGGGAATAATAACAGCTATATATGATATTCCAGTTGGGGAAGTTTGGCCTTTATGATAGGGCATCAGGAGCAGTTTATATTCATGGATTAATAGAAGCAATAACTAAAGAAAAGAAAAATAATAATATTTAGTTGCTATTATTTAAAAATATATTTATTAAGGGACAGTTTCAACTGTCCCTTAATAAATGCAAATTATTCTTTTATTAATATTTTTTCAATTTCTCCTATATACATTGTATGGTAGTCTTTATTTGGATAACATTTATCAGCTATGCTGCTATCAATAAAACATTCTTCTTTCATTTCTTGAGAATATAATTTTCGGCAGACTATTATTAATCTTGCTTCTTTAAAATAAGGAGTATTATCAATATACTCTAAAGTTAAACTACTTTTAGAAATTTTATCTTCATCCTTGCCAGAAACAGTACCAAGGTAAGATAAATTTTTCTTATAACTTTTATCAAAGAAAGTTAATGAGAAAGTAGAAGAACTATCAATGAATTCTTTAGTATATCTTTGAGGACGAATTACTACTGTAGCAACATTTTTATTCCACATAACTCCAAAGCCTCCCCAAGAAGCTGTCATGGTATTAACCTGATTATCTTTTCCAGCAGTAATAAGCATCCAGTCATCACCAATAAGTTTAAAAGTATTTTCATCTAGTTCTTTTGGATTAATTTCTTTATAATTCATATTATCCTCCTTATGATAATTTTAATTCCAAAGTAGATCTTCTGGCATTATTTCAAAGATTTTATTTAAAGTATCTAAAACTGTTTCTTTTTTTATTGCTGAAGAAGATAGAAGTTGTTTATATTTTCCATTTCCTCTTTGACCATGAAATAAACTTTGAAGAGGGAAAACAAGGGAATGAACATTTGAACCTTTTTCTAGTTCTTCTTTTACATAAGGAATATATTTTTTTATTATTTCTCCCCTTGATAAAGGTGATTTATTTTCAGAATTTTCGTTTAACTTATATAAATTGGCTAATAAATAAGCATTCTCGTAGGCTGCTCTCCCAATCATTACGGAATCTACATGCTTTAAACCTTCTTTAATTTGCTCTAAAGTTTTAAAACCTCCGTTGATTTCAATATTTAAATAATCGAACTCCTTTTTTAATCGATAGACTATATCATAATCAAGAGGAGGTATATCTCTATTCTCTTTTGGGCTTAAACCTTTTAATATAGCTATACGAGCATGGATAGTGTATCTATCAGGCTTTGCTTTAGATACTGTATTTAAAAAATCTAATAAATCTTTATAACCTTCCATAATAACTTTAGAATTTTTATCCGTAATAATTCCTGTGCCATCAATTCCTATTCTATGTTTTATGGTAACAGGTTTATTTGTTGCTTCCTTCATTGCACATAAAATTTCGTAAACTAATTCTTTTGAAGACATAAGGGCTGCTCCCATTAAGTTTCCAGAAACTCTATCTGATGGACAGCCACAATTTAAGTTGATTTCACTATAATTAAAATTTTCTGCTAATTTTACTGCTTTATAAGCATCTTCAGGATTAGAGGCAGCAATTTGAAGGGCTACCTTACCTTCTTCTTCTCTAAAATAAAGAATTTTATCTAAGTCACCATAAATTATTGATTGGGCAGTAATCATTTCTGTATATAAAAGCATATTTTTATCCATAATTCTAGAAAAATATCTAAAATGTCTATGAGTTTTATCAACCATAGGAGCTATGCTAACCTTTGGATTTTCGATATTAGAAATATATTTTTCCATCCTTTGTTTCCTTTCAAATATTTATAAGTTATTATATTAATATATTTTAAAATATATTATATCATATTTTCAATTAGCAATAAGTAAGTTATAAGCTAATTAAGTAACAAAAAATTTATAAAAGAAAGGGGGATATATTTAGTTGAGAGATTGTAAATATAATCTTTCGCTAAAAATGACTTATGAAAAAGAAAAGTCAAGGATGTACCTTAGATTGTTTTGATTGTTGTAAGTTTGATATATATGTTGAGGATAATAGGGTTATTAAAATTCAAGGAGATAAAGATCATCCTTTTACAAAGGGGTTTATTTGTAAGAAGGGATTAGCTCATTTAGATAGATTATACCATAAAGATAGGAAGCATAAGCCTCTTATAAAAGTAAATGGAGATTTTAAGGAAATATCCTTTGAAGAAGCAATTAATATAATGGCAGAGAAAATAAAAGAATATAAAGAAAAATATACATCTAAATCTATTCTTTATTATGAACAATATGGCAATGGTTCAATTCTAAAGAGCATAGGAGAAATATTTTGTAATTTTTTAGGAGGAGCGAGCTATTCTAAGGGGGGACCTTGCTGGAGTGCAGGGATAGAAGCTCAAAAAAGAAATTTTGGTGATGTAAAAAGTCATGCTTTGGAAGATATGTTTAATAGCAAAACAATATTTGTATGGGGGAAAAATCCTGCTAATACTTCAATACATACAATGCAGACTATAAAGAAAGCTAAGTTAAAGGGAGGTAAAGTTGTTGTAATTGATCCTATATATACAAAAACTGCAGAATTAGCAGATAAATATGTAAGGATAAAAGCTAATGGAGATGGTGCTCTTGCCTTAGCTATGGGAAAGATTATTATAGAAAAGAATTTAGTTGATATAGATTATATTAATAAGTATGTTAAAGGGTATGAGGAATATAAAAAATACGTAGAAAAACTTAAAATAGAAGATTTAATAAAAATATGCGGTGTATCAAAGGAAGAAATTGAAGAGTTAGTTGATTTATATACAAATAAATATTCTACTATTTTATTAGGGTATGGAATGCAGAAATATAAAAATGGTGGTAACACAATTAGTTTAGTTAATATTTTAGGAGCAATTACCGGTCAAATAGGTGAAAGTGGCGGGGGAGTAAATTATGCAAATAGAGTTTTTCCTCAAGTTTTAAATTCTGATCCCTATAATAGTGCAAGATATGCTGAAGAAAGATATTATTATGTAAGTCAAATAGCCGATTTTATTAAGGCTTCCTTAGAAAATAGGGATTATCATGATGAAAATAAATTATATTCTATAGATGCAAAAAATAAAAAATATAATATTCCTATAAAGATGGCTATAATTACAAAAAGCAATTTGCTTAATCAATTAGCAGATTTAAATAATTTAAAAGTTTCCTTATCAAAGGTTGAATTTAAAGTTTGTTTTGATATGTTCTTAACTGATACAGCAATGGAATGTGATTTATTTATTCCAACTACAAGTACCTTAGAAAGTGAAGATATAATATATAGTTCTATGATGAATCCGTATATAATTTATAATGAAAAAGCTGTAGAACCTAAGGAAAGATTGATGGATGAATATGAATTTTTCATGGAACTTGCTAAGAAGTTAGAAATAAAGGAATATCCGATGGTAAGTAAAAAAGAGTATCTAGCAAAAGTTATAGAACCTTTTAAAAAATATAATGAAAATATGAGTATAGAATACTTAAAAAATAATTATTTTACCTTGCATAAAGCAGTTCCCTGGGCAGATAAAAAGTTTGAAACTAAGTCAGGAAAATTTGAAATCTTCTTTAATGAAAATTTATATTTAAATTCGCAAGAAGATTTAGATCGTAATAATGAAGAACTTAGGCTATTGACTATTCATGGAAGAGATAGCTTATCAAGCCAGCATTTTATGGACTATGAAGGAATTGCTATAGCCTATATAAATGAAAATATGGCTAATAAATTTAAAGTTAATAATGAGGCTATTGTATATTTAGAAAATAATATTGGTAAAATACAAGTTAAATTAAAGGTTGATAATTCCGTTTCTGATAATATTGTTATGATGTATGCAGGATGGTGGAAAAAACATGGAAATCCTAATTATTTAACCGATTCAGGATTATCAGATATAGGCGGACAGGTTACTTACAATGAAACAAGGGTAAAAATAAAAACTATCTAAAAATAAAAATATATCTTATAATGGAAAAGTGCTCTAGCATAAGTCAAAAGCTGCTAAGCACTTTTTTAGTTCAGACTTTTAATATTAATTTTTATTTAATAAAGGAGGGGATTTTAATGGGGCTAATTAATATAAAAGAATTATCAAGAGATAAGAAATTTATTAAAAGAGTAATAACAATTGCAATACCGATAGCCTTCCAAAATCTTTTAAATACAATTTTGAATTTAGCAGATAATATTATGATTGGAGCTTTAGGAGAAAGTGCTATTGCAGGAGTAGGACTTGCCAATAGGGTTTTCTTTGTTCTTACTTTATTATTATTTGGTATAGTGAGCGGATCTTCAATATTAACTGCTCAGTATTATGGAAAAAGAGATATTAAAAATATTAGAAGAGTTTTAGGAGTTTCTTTGTTTCTTGGATTATTAGGGTCTTTAATATTTCTTCTTGGAGGATTATTTATTCCCAAAATAGTAATGCGAATTTTTACTCCTAATGAAGGAACAATAGAAATCGGTGCTTCCTATTTAAGAATAGTAGCATTAAGTTATCCAATTACTGCAGTTACAAATTCTTATATTGCAGTATTAAGGGCCACAAATGAAGTAAAGGCACCAGTTTTTATTACTATAATATCTATTTTTGTAAATGTTATTTTTAATTATATTTTTATTTATGGCAAGTTTGGAGCAGCAGCTATGGGAGTAAGAGGAGCTGCTTTAGCAACATTAATTGCAAGAATAGTTGAAGCTTCTTTAATCTTATATGTTGTATATAGAAAAGAATGTGAAGCGAGAGCTAAAATTAATGAATTAGTAGATGTCAACAAGGAGTTTATAAAAAAATACTTTATAACAGTATCACCTGTAATTGCAAATGAATTTATGTGGGGATTAGGTGTTACAATATATTCTCTAGTTTATGGAAGAATGGGCGATGATGCAGTTGCCTCTATAACAATAACCCAAAATGTTGAACAAATATGTTTTGTATTATTGCAGGGCTTAAGTGCAGCTACGGGAGTAATTTTAGGTAATGAACTTGGAGCAAATAAGCTAAAAGAAGCAGAAAAACATTCAGAATATGTTTTTACAATGCAGATAATACTAGTAGGAATATTGGCTGTTTTTTGTTTTGTAATTAGAAATCCTCTTATTAATTTATTTACAGTAAGTGAGCAGATTTCTTATAATATAAAAAATTGTTTAAATGTATTTGTAATATATTTACCATTCAGATCCTTTAATTTAGTAAATATAGTTGGTGTTTTAAGGTGTGGTGGAGATACAAAAGCTGCACTATTTCTAGATATAAGTGGAGTATGGCTTGTTGGTATTCCAATGGCTTTCTTGGGGGGAATACTGTTAAATCTTCCGATTTACTATGTTTATGCTATGATAACCTTTGAGGAATTTTATAAATTTATTTTAGGCCGTAGAAGATATAATAAGAAATTATGGGTTAGAAATATTGTTGGTGCATAGTTTATAAAAGATAAAACAAGGGGTAAGATTAAGGATATGAAGATAAAAAGGAAATTTAGAGAAATTGTACCAAGTCATAATAATACTCATGAGTCATTAAGATTAGGAATAATTCTTGCAGCTGTAGGGGGATTTTTAGAGGCTTATACCTACATTGGTAGAGGAGGAGTATTTGCTAATGCTGAAAGTGGAAATATTGTATTAATTGCTATAGGCCTGGCACAAAAAAATTATAAAATGAGTATTCTTGCTTTTATTCAGGTTATAGCCTTTATATTAGGAGCATTAGCAAATGAAACTATTAGACAAAGAGAAAGGGAAAAGGGAATTCATCCTAATAGATACAGTAAAATAGTATTATTAGTTGAAGCTATTATTTTGTTCATAGTAGGATTAATACCGGAAACTGTTCCACACAGCTCAGTAACATCAATTGTTGCATTTATTTCAGGTATGCAGATATCAGCTTTTAAAACTCTTGTAGATTCTCCTTATAGTACAACTATTTGTACAGGAAATTTAAGGTCTGCCTCAGAAGCTTTTCTTAAAGCAATTAAATATAAAGATAAGCTTAATAGGGCAAGAGGAATAAGATATTCTATTGTTATTATATTTTTTGCTTTGGGAGCAGCTTTAGGTGGAATATTAACAGAGGAAATTGGGGTTAAATCAATATTTGCAGCAAGTTTTCTCCTTTTAGCAGCTTTAGTAATATTCTATCTTGATAACAAGGAATCTAAAGATGAAATTTGAGCAAATTAGCCAAAATATTGACCTTAGTTTTGTAAGAAAACATAATTTTAAATTAATTTTTAGAATGTTAGAATTAAGCTGTAGTAGTAAATCTTAAAATATGGAGGGGTTTATATGGCAGTAGACACTAATAAAAGATTAAAACATGATGTAATATATTCAGTTTATGTTAGAAATTATGGTAAAATGGGAACATTCAAAGAAGTAGAAGAAGATTTAGATAGAATTAAAAAATTGGGAGTAGATATCATATGGCTAATGCCAATACATCCAATAGGAGTTAAAAATAAAAAGGGCAGGCTTGGCTGTCCTTACTCAATAAAAGATTATAGAAAAGTTAATCCAGAGTATGGTACTTTAGAAGATTTTAAAAGTTTATTAAATGCAATTCATGAAAAAGAAATGAAATGCATAATAGATGTTGTTTATAATCATACTTCTCACGATTCCTGGCTGGTAGAAAATCATCCGGAATATTTTTATAGAAGGAAGGATGGTTCTTTTGGAAATAGAGCTGGGGATTGGTCAGACGTTATTGATTTAAATTATGAAAATAAGGACTTATGGGACTACCAAATAGAAACATTAAGGTATTGGGCTTCAATTGGAGTTGACGGCTTTAGATGTGATGTTGCTTCAATGGTGCCAGTAAGTTTTTGGAGAAGGGCAAGGGAGGAAGTTGCAAAAATTAATAAGGATACTATATGGCTTGCAGAATCTGTTCATTTAAGCTTTCTTAAAGCTTTAAGGAAAGAAGGAATAGAAGTGCACAGTGATGGTGAATTATATCAAGCCTTCGATATTCTTTATGATTATGATGTAAATGAGGAATTTAATAATTATTTTAACGGCAAAGGAACTTTAAAGGCTTATATTGATAAGTTAAGCTTACAGGAAGGAATATATCCTAATAATTATATAAAATTAAGGTTTTTAGAAAATCATGATCAAGAAAGAGCAGCAAAAAAGATAAAAGATTTTAATTTATTAAAAATTTGGACCAAATTTATTTATTTTCAAAAGGGAACAGTATTAATTTATAATGGACAAGAGGCTTTAGAAGAAAAAACACCAAGTCTTTTTGATTTAGATAAAATAAATTTTAATAATACTAATGAAGAATTGGTTTATTTGTTTAGAAGTTTATATAATATGAAGAAGGATAAAGTATTTTCTGAAGGATATTATGAGATAAATATATTAAGCAATAAAGAAGTTGTGGTAGCCTCCTATGAAATGAATAATGAAAAACTCTATGGAATATTTAATTTTGGAAAAAAGGATGATGTAATAGAATTAGAAATTAAAGATGGGGAGTATTTAGACTTAGTAGAAAATAAAAAGATAGTAATTCAAGATAATAAGCTTTTAATAGGTAAAGAAGCCTTAATATTTAAAGTAAAATAATAAATATGGGGATATATCAGAGTGATCATGATAGATCCCCTTTATTTTTTATAGGGCTTTAATAAATAATAAGATTAGGAAAAATGTTGACTCCATAAGATAAAAGATATATATTAGATTTTAAATTATTTATTATTAAATGGGAGATAAATTATTATGAAAGCAGAGCTTAAAAATATTATTGCTATGATTATATTTGGAACAATTGGAATTTTTGTTAGATATATTTCTCTCTCTTCTGGAGAGATAGCCTTATTTAGAGCGCTTATTGCCTCCATTATAATTATGATTTATAAATTTATAAAAGAAAAAAAGATAAGTTTTGGAGAAGTAAAAAGAGACATTTTATTTTTATTTTTATCTGGAGTAGCAATAGGATTTAATTGGATTTTACTTTTTGAAGCTTATAAATATACTACTGTTTCAATTGCTACATTAAGCTATTATTTTGCTCCTGTAATGGTTATGTTAGTATGTCCTATTTTATTTAAAGAAAGGATTACCATAAAACAAATAATGTACTTTATTATGGCAACAATTGGATTGATTATGGTCATAAATGTAAAAAGTATAGATAAATCTAATAATATTGGCATTGCTTTCGGTTTAGGAGCAGCAGTACTTTATGCAGCTGTAATAATACTTAATAAGTTTATTAAAAATGTTACAGGTATTGATAGAACATTAATTCAATTTATTGCTGCAATTATAGTCTTACTTCCTTATATATTAGGGACTACAGGAATAAATATAGGGAGTTTAAAACCTAATAGCATAATAAGTCTCTTAATACTTGGAATTATACATACTGGCTTTGCTTATTGTTTATATTTTTCATCTCTTAAGGATTTGGAAGGACAAGAGGCAGCAATACTAAGTTATATTGATCCCCTTGTTGCAATAATTATTTCATTAACAATTCTTGGAGAAGCAATTACTTTATTGCAGATTATTGGAGGATTAATTATTTTAAGTTTTACATTATTAAATGAAATCAATTCTAATAATAAAGAAAGAGGTTAATATATGAAAATTATATCAATTAGAAAGCATCCTGAATATAAAGATAGTGCTATTAAATATTTTCAAAGCAAATGGGCAAATCAAAATAGCATGATGGTATATCATGATTGTATAACAAATGCTATTACTAGTAATAATCCATTACCACAATGGTATTTGCTTATGGATGATTTGAAGATAGTAGGATGTTCGGGATTAATTACTAATGATTTTATAAGTAGAATGGATTTATATCCTTGGTTATGTGCCTTATATATTGAAAAGGATTATAGGGGAAATGGCTATGGTGCTAAGTTAATAGAAGCCGTGAAATATGATGCAAAAGAAGGTGGATTTACTAATTTATATCTGTGCACAAGCCATATAGGATATTATGAAAAATATGGTTTTGAATATGTGGGTAATGGTTATCATCCATGGGGAGAAAGTTCACGTATATATACAATAAAGTTATAAATAAAAAAGCTGATGTAATTATATTTAATACTTTATATTTATATGAATAAAATGAGGAGATTTTGGATAAAAAAATATTAATATAATAATTTTAATAAGTATTATTATATAAAGAAAAAGGATGGTGTTAAATATGAAAATTACAGCAGTAAAAAAGGATAGTAATGGTACTATAACTGAGTATAAATTAGATAATGGAACTGTAATTAATCAAGAGCAAGCAATTCAAATGACCGAAAATCATCAACTTGAAGGATGTAACGTAGGTACCGCCCGTAATGGTAAAAAATATATAAGAAGTAATGCTGATGGAGATGAATCAAATAATTTAGATCAATTGCCAACATTTTAGAACTATAAAAATAACTGATGTTTATATTAATATAAACATCAGTTTCTTTATGTAGCAGCTTAATACTATACTCTTTTTAAAAATAAAAAAATTGAATGTAATATTTAAATTAAAATAATATGTAAACATTTAATATTATATTTGATTTTTTAGGCAAAAAATAGTATTCTTAAAAAGAATATATAGTTTAAAGGGAGATGAAGAAATTGGTAAAATGTATTAATACAAATAAAGAAAAATTAAGCTTAGGAATTAAAATTTTATCAGGATATTTTATTTTATTGACTGCTTATTCTATTTTTGCTTCTGTAATGCAGCTAATAAACCTTGAAGAGTATAATAAATTCCTTTTAGAACAAGGCTATTCACAGGTTGAAATTACTTCAGGGCAAGTAATGGTTTCTTTGTCAATTGGAATATTATTATTAATTTCTGTAATATTAATTTTATTAAAAAAAGTAATTGGGGTTTATTTGTTTATTGGAATTCAACTTATAAATATCATTGCTTCAATTATTATTAATGGATTTAATCCTAATTTAATTTTTGGGTTTATACTTCCAGCATTATTAGTTTATTTTATATATAGGCAAAAAGATATATATTTAAATAAATAAATATTATAAAAAGAAGATAGAGTAATCTTCTTTTTTTTATTTTATAATTATATGTGGAAATTTCACATAAATTGTGAATCTTTACAGTATGCTTTACAAATGAACTGATTGATCAGAAAGCGTTGAAAACATTTTCTTGCTCTAGTAGGATAATATTGCAAAGTGCTTTGTAATATTATTTTATTAAGGAGAGGGAATTATGAGTAAAAAAAGTGTTCTTATGGAAAAGATTCAGCGCTTTGGTGCTGCAATGTTTACACCAGTATTATTATTTTCATTTTCAGGTATTATGGTTTCTTTAGCAATTGTTTGTAAGAACCAAGACATTATGGGAGCTTTAGCTAATTCAGATGGAATGTGGTACAAGTTTTGGCATGTTATAGAGGAAGGATCTTGGACAGTATTTAGGCAATTACCTTTTTTATTTGTTATTGGATTACCTATAGGTCTTGCAAAGAAGAATAATGCTAGAGCAGCATTAGAATCATTGGTAATATATTTAACTTTTAATTATTTTGTTAGTGCAATATTAAGTTTATGGGGACCATCCTTTGGAGTTGATTTTGCCCAAGAAGTTGGCGGAGAAAGTGGTCTTACTATGATAGCAAATATTAAGACCCTTGATACAGGAATGATAGGAGCAATATTAATTGCAGGTATAGTTGTATATTTACATGATAGATTTTTTGATACAGAACTGCCTGAATGGCTAGGTATATTTAAAGGTTCATCATTAGTTGTTATAGTTGGTTTCTTTGTGATGTTACCAGTGGCTTTTCTTATGTGCTTAATTTGGCCAAAAGTTCAAGGAGGAATAAGCAGTTTGCAAGGTTTCCTAAGAGACGCAGGAGTATTTGGAGTAGGAATTTATACCTTCTTAGAAAGAATATTAATTCCAACAGGATTACATCATTTTATTTATACACCATTTATTTATGGACCAGCCGTTGTTGAAAATGGAATCGCAATGTATTTCCCACAACATTTACAAGGCTTTGCTAGTTCAGCTCAAAGTTTAAAAGTAATGTTCCCTGAAGGAGGATTTGCTTTACATGGCTTATCTAAGGTGTTTGGCTGTACAGGCATAGCATTAGCTATTTATTCAACAGCAAGGTCAGAAAAGAAAAAGGCAGTAGCAGGATTATTAATACCAGCAACATTAACAGCTGCTTTTGCAGGAATAACCGAACCGCTTGAATTTACATTCTTATTTGTTGCGCCAATATTATTTGCAGTTCACTCTGTCCTAGCAGCTATCCTTGCCGCAACATCTTATGCTTTTGGAGTAGTAGGAGATTTTGGAGGAGGCTTAATAGACTGGGTAGCAAAGAATTGGATTCCGCTATTTAAATATCATTCAGGAACTTATATAACACAAATAGTAGTAGGGTTAATTTTTACAGGGATTTGGTTTTTAGTATTTAGATATTTAATATTAAAATTTGATTTTAAAACTCCTGGCAGGGAAGGAGATGCAGAAAGAACAAAATTATATAGAAAGTCAGATTATAAGGCTATGAAGGAAGCTGCTTCAACAAAGGAAGCTTTTAAGGAAGATCCGAGAGATGTGAAGGCTAGAAAATTCTTAGAACTTCTTGGTGGTAAAGAAAATATTGCAGAAGTTACTAATTGTGCAACTAGATTAAGAGTAACAGTTAAGGATGAAACTTTAGTAGCTATAGCGGATGAGTTCAAAGAAGTAGGAGCTCATGGTCTCGTAAAGAAAGGAAATGCAATACAAGTTATTGTAGGTTTATCTGTTCCTCAAATACGAGAAAGGTTTGAAAAGCTTCTATAATTATTTAAAAGGAGGAGATATATATGAAAAAATTTTCAGTTTTAGTAGCAGGGGGAGGAAGCACATATACACCAGGAATTGTATTAATGCTCTTAGAAAATCTGGAGAGGTTCCCTATAAGAAAGTTAAAATTTTATGATAATGATGGAGAAAGGCAGGAAATAATAGCTAAAGCTTGTGAAATTCTATTAAAGGAAAGAGCTCCTGAAATAGAATTTAAGGCTACAACAAATCCTGAAGAAGCTTTTACAGATGTGGATTTTGTAATGGCTCATATAAGAGTTGGTAAATATGCTATGAGAGAATTAGATGAAAAGATTCCTCTAAAATATAATGTTGTAGGTCAAGAAACCTGTGGACCTGGAGGAATTGCTTATGGAATGAGATCCATTGGTGGAATATTAGAATTAATTGATTATATGGAAAAATATTCACCAAATGCCTGGATGTTAAATTATTCTAATCCTGCTGCTATAGTGGCAGAAGCAACAAGGAAATTAAGACCTAATTCAAGGATATTAAATATTTGTGATATGCCTATCGGAATAGAAGAACATATGGCAAAAATTGCGGGATTATCTTCAAGAAAAGATATGATTGTTAGATATTATGGTTTAAATCATTTTGGATGGTGGTCAAGCATTACCGATAAAGAAGGTAATGATTTAATGCCAAAGATTAAGGCGCATGTTTCTAAATTTGGTTATAACGTAGATGTTGAAGAATATCAACATGTAGATGCTAGCTGGAGTGATACTTTTGCTAAAGCAAAAGATGTACTGGCAGTTGATCCAACTCATTTGCCAAACACATATCTTAAATATTATTTATTTCCAGATTATGTAGTTGAACATTCAAATAAAGAATATACAAGAGCAAATGAAGTTATGGATGGCAGGGAAAAATTTGTTTTTGGGGAATGTAAAAAGGTAATCAAACAAGGTAGCACAGAGGGAATTGCCCTTCATATAGATGAACATGCTTCCTATATTGTAGATTTGGCAAGAGCTATTGCTTATAATACTAAGGAGAGAATGCTTTTAATAGTTGAAAATAAAGGAGCTATATCAAATTTTGATCCAACAGCTATGGTTGAAATTCCATGCTTAGTCGGTTCAAATGGACCGGAGCCTCTTTCAATTGGTGAAATTCCAAGATTCCAAAAAGGATTAATGGAACAGCAAGTAGCAGTAGAAAAGCTAGTTGTTGAAGCTTGGGAAGAAGGATCTTATCAAAAGTTGTGGCAGGCTTTGACTTTATCTAAGACTGTTCCTAGTGCAAAGGTAGCAAAGGATATTTTGGACGAGTTAATTATAGCAAACAAAGGCTATTGGCCAGAATTAGAATAAAAATTAATTAAAAGCTAAGAAAAGAACCTATATAAATCAGTGATTTATATAGGTTCTTTTCTTTGGATGACTAATCCTTTATGCTATAATTAACTTGTATCTTCTTGGAGGTGTAGCATGAAATTAGATGAAATAATAAATAAAAACTATTTAAAATTAAATGACAGTGATTTATATATTTTAAAATATATAATGAATAATAAAAAAGAATGTATAGACATAAAAATTAATGATCTAGCCTCTAAATGTAATGTGTCAAGAACGACGATATTAAGATTTGCACAAAAACTTGGATTTAAGGGATATAGTGAATTTAAGGCATTTTTGAAATGGGAGACTGAAGGGAAAAAGAATATAGAAAGCAGACCGGTTGAAAAGTTTTACTTTGATATTCAGGAAACTTTAAAGAGTATGCAGCAAAAGAATTTTACTGAAATATGCAAACTTATTTATAATGCTGAAAGAGTATTTGTTTATGGAACAGGAATTGCTCAAGCTTTAGTAGCAAGGGAAATGAGAAGACAGTTTTTATCTTTACAAAAATGTTTTTATGAAATTGAAGGAGATACAGAATTGAAAATGATATCTCCAAGTTTTACACCAAAAGATCTTATTATAATTATTACTTTATCTGGAAGTAGAGAATATTTAATTGACTTAGTTAAAGAATTAAATGCAAAAGGTATAGAATACATTGCAATTACTAAAATAAACAATAATGAAGTAGCTATTAGAACAAAATATAATATTTATGTATCTACATCAATAATAGAGTTAGGAAATGGAAATGAATATGAATCAATGGTTCTATTTTCTATAGCAGTAGAAATATTATTTAGGGAATATATTGCATTTTTAAGAAATAAGGAAAAATACTCATAGTTAAAAATTATAAATATAATAAAATAAAAAAGGATATGTAAATAATCATATCCTTTTTTATTTATTATTTTGTATAGTTATCAAAGTAACCTTGAATATATATAATTGGTGTTCCTTTATCTCCACTTCCTGAAGTTAAATCAGATAAAGAACCTATCAAGTCTGTAAGTCTTCTTGGAGTAGTTCCTTGAGAAGCCATATTTCCAACTAAGTTTGACTTTTTATTCTTTATATATTCAGAAATAGCTTTCTTTAATTCTTCACCTTTAAGATCTGCAAATTCATTATCTGCTAAATATTTTAGTTTTACCTCATTTGGAGTACCTTCAAGACCTTTAGTATAAGCTGGAGATACTACTGGATCAGCAAGCTCCCATATCTTACCAACAGGGTCTTTGAAAGCTCCATCTCCGTAAATCATAACTTCTACATTTTTACCTGTTTTTTCTTTAAGAATCTCTTGGATTTTATCTACAACAGGCTGACAGTTTCTTGGGAATAACTTAACAGTATTCTCTGTAGATTTATTTGAACCCAATAATCCATAATCTTCATTATATCCGCTTCCATCAATTGATGAATTTAATATATCGTCAAGACTATAAACTTTTTCTGCTCCATTAGCCTTTAAAATTCTTTTGGTTCTAAATCTTGTATGGATATCACAAGTAAGAACGCTTTTAGTATAATCTAAAATTGTTTTAGGATTATTTGAGAATATAATCTCACACTCTTTACCACATTCTTCAACCAACGATTTATAATATTCTATATAGTCAACACCAGTAAATTGATGCTTATTATATCCAAATAATTTACGGAACTTTTCTTCAGTTAAAACATCGCTCCAAGGATTTACTCCTTTTTCATCAAGAATATCAAGGTCAACTAAATGATTACCAACTTCATCAGAAGGGTAGCTAAGCATTAAAACTATCTTTTTTGAAGCTCCCTTTGCAATTCCACGAAGATTTATTGCAAACCTATTACGACTCAAAATTGGGAAAATAACTCCAATAGTATCTTCAGCAAATTTGGATTTTATGTCAGTTGCTATGTTGTCAACAGTGGCATAATTTCCTTGTGCACGTGCAACTATAGATTCAGTTATAGTTATTATATCTTTGTCATTGATTAAAAAACCTTCAGTTTCTGAAGCTTTAAGGACAGTTTCAACGACTATTTCTTCAATATTGTCTCCTTGTTTAATTATAGGGCAGCGAAGTCCTCTAACAACCGTTCCAACAATTCTTTCCAAATAAATCTCTCCTAACTATAAATTTATTTTTATATTTTCTGATTTACATTTATAATATACACTATAGATATGATATAAGTAAAATAAATAAATCATATAAAAGGTATAAGGAGAAATTATATGATAAGTAAATTAGATTTATATAAAATTTTTTGGCAGGTTGCTAAAAGTAAAAGTTTTTCAAAGGCTGCAAAAGAGTTATATATGACACAACCAGCTATTAGTCAGTCTATTATACAATTAGAGACTGAGTTAGATACAAGACTATTTAATAGAACTACAAAGGGAGTTTCTTTAACTGCGGAAGGTAAAGCACTATATGATTATGTAAATTCTGCCATGAGATTAATTAATTCAGGAGAAGAAAAAATTTTAGAATTTAAAAATTTATCTGTGGGAGAATTAAAAATAGGAGTTGGAGATACCATTTCAAGATATTTTTTACTTCCTTATTTAGAAATGTTTCATATTAAATATCCTAATATAATGTTTAAAATAATTAATGGTACAACTTTAGAATTATGTTCTATATTAAAAGCGGGAGAAATAGATATTGCAATATGTAATTTTCCATTAGAAGATGAAAGTATAGATAAAAAGCCTTTATTTAAAATTCATGATATTTTTGTTTGTGGAAAAAAATATAAAGAAAAAATAAAAGAAAAATTAGATTTTGAAGAAATAGCAAAACATCCATTAATATTGCTTGAAAGAAAATCTAACTCAAGAAAATATGTTGAAAATTATCTTATAAGTCAGGGAGTAAGTATATCTCCAGAATTTGAATTAGGATCTCATGAATTGCTTTTAGAATTTGCTAAAATAAATTTAGGAATAGCTTCTGTAACAAAGGAGTTTGCAAAAGAATATTTAGATAATGGAAGTGTGTTTGAAATTGAGACCATAGAAAATATTCCTCCTAGAAGTATTGGATTATGTTCTTTAAAGAATGTACCATTATCATTGGCTGCTAATAAATTTTTAGAATTAATTATAGAAGAAATATAAATTTTAAAAAATGGAGTGATTAATTAAAAGTGGATAAAAATAAAAAAATCAAATTTAGAGAACTTGAAAAATTAAGAAAAAAAGAAAAGAAAATGATAGGCAAGAAAGAAGGATTTTTTAAATCTAAAATAAATCCTATTACTGATAAAATGGAAGAATTAATTCCTAATAAGTTAAAAAACACATTAGAAAATGCCTTTTACAATGGATTTAAAATTGTTTTGAAAAGGGGAAATAAATATATACAAAAACTATTTGATAAAGATAAAATAAAAATTCAATATGATATAAATAATTATTCAGTAAGTAAGAAACTAAATAGAAAAAGTATTAGAATTTTAGATAGTCTAAGCAGAAAAAGGAAGTTTATTAATACGTCAATATCAACGGCAGAAGGAGCAGCTTTAGGATTATTAGGCATAGGAATACCAGATATACCAATTTTTTTAGCAATGATACTTAAAACGATTTATGAAATTGCTTTAAGTTATGGATTTGATTATGAAAAAGAGGAAGAACAAATTTTTATATTATATTTAATATGCACGGCTCTTGCAAATGAAGAAGCACAGATGGAATATAATAATAAACTTGATAATATTGCTGAAAAAATAGACTTAAATATGGAATTAGAAGAAAATCTTGATGACACAGTTAAGACAGTCTCAGAGCTATTATCTGATACTCTCCTTATTGCTAAATTTATTCAAGGCCTTCCTATTGTTGGAGTGATAGGAGGAGCAAAGAATTATAGTGTTATTAATAAAGTAAGTAATTTAAGCAGGATAAAGTACAAAAAGAGATATTTAAAAAATAATTTATAGTTTGAATAGGTGATTATATGAAGAAAACAATAGGAATACTTGCTCATGTTGATGCTGGAAAGACTACATTTTCAGAACAAATATTATATCACACAAAGGCAATTAGAAAGTTAGGAAGGGTGGATCATAAAAATTCTTTCTTAGATAATAGTAATATTGAAAGAGAAAGAGGAATAACAATCTTTTCCGATCAAGGAATCTTTGAAATAGGAGCTTCTAAATACTATCTTTTAGATACCCCAGGTCATGTGGATTTTTCAACAGAAATGGAGAGGGCCTTAAGCGTTTTAGACTATGCTGTTTTACTTATAAGTGGAGTTGAAGGAATTCAAGGTCATACAGAAACTCTATGGAATTTATTAAGGAAATATAAAGTTCCAACGATTTTTTTTATAAATAAATTAGACAGGCCTGGAGCTAATTTAAAAGAAGTAATAGAAGAGATAAAAAATAATTTAACAAAAGATATTATATATATTAGTTCTCTAAATAATATAAATGAAGAACTAATTGAATTTATATCAGAAAGAAATGAAGAACTATTGGAAAAATATCTTGAAGGAAAATATGAAGAAAAACTTTGGATTGAAGAACTTAAAAAGCTTATAAAAGAAAGAAAGGCTTTTCCATGCCTAGGGGGATCAGCCTTATTAGATAAGGGAATAGAGGAGTTCTTAGAAATTTTCGATAAAATAACTCATTCAGAATACGAAAAACATAAGGAAAAAGATTTTGCTGGCAGGGTTTATAAAATAAAACATGATAATAATGGTACAAGAATGACTTATATTAAGGCTTTAGAGGGAGTCTTAAATGTTAGGGATGAAATTAGTTATTATCATGATAAAAACATTACAGAAAAAATAAGCAGTATAAAGTTAGTTAATGGAAGTAAATTTATTAGTGTTGATAGAGTAGAGGCAGGAGATATATTTGCAGTAACTGGTTTAACCTCTGTAATGCCGGGAGATGGAATCGGGAAAATACTAGATAAAATAAATTTTAATATGGTTTCAACAATTAAATCAAAAGTATTGTTTGATGATAGATATAATGTAAAAGATGTATTGAGATATTTTAAAATTTTAGAAAGTGAAGACCCAGCTTTAAATATAATTTGGAATGAGAGCTTAAAGGAAATTCAGGTTTCAATCATGGGAAAAATACAGCTTGAAATTTTAAAGGAGATTTTATTGGAGAGATTTAATTTAGATATAGAGTTTGGTCCATGTGAAATTATGTATAAAGAAACCATTAATAATGAGAGTTATGGATATGGTCATTTTGAACCTTTAAAACATTATGCAGAAGTTCATTTAAAACTTGAACCTAATAAAAGAGGAGAAGGAATAACTTTTGAAAATAAATGTCATACTGATAATTTAAGTGTAGGACATCAAAATTTAATAAGGACTCATATTTTTGAAAGAAATCATAATGGGATTTTAACTGGCTCACCAATTACGGATATTAAGATAACCTTGTTAACTGGTAGAGCACACAACAAACATACAGAAGGGGGAGATTTTAGAGAGGCAACATATAGGGCCTTAAGGCAAGGATTAGAAAAAGCAGAAAATATACTTCTCGAACCTTACTATAAATTTAAAATTATTATTGAGCCAGAATATATAGGAAGAGTATTATCTGATATTCAGAGATTAAAGGGAAAATTTAATCCTCCAGAAATGAATATCAATAGAGTAATAATTACTGGAAGGGGACCAGTTGCAACTTTTATGAATTATATTGAAGAAATCCTTACCTTTACAAAAGGAAGAGGGAATATTAGTTTAAGTTATGATGGATATGATATATGTCATAATAGCGAAGATGTTGTTACAAAGAAGAAATATAATAAAGATGCGGATACAGAATATACATCGAACTCAGTATTTTGCTCTAAGGGTTCTGGATTTATAGTAAAATGGGATGAGGTAGAAAAATATTTACATTGTGAAAAAGTTTATTAAAATTACATATTATGGTTGAAAAATATAATTTTAAGAATATAATTAAAGTAAGAAAATTTAAATAATGTATATTAGTTAATAATAGGAGGTATGAATATGTCAGTAAGAATGTTACACACTTGTATTAGAGTTAAAGATTTAGATGCTTCATTAAAATTTTATAAAGAAGCTTTAGGATTATTTGAAACAAGGAGAAAAGATTTTCCAGAACATAAATTTACATTAGTATATTTATCAAATGAAGAAGGTGGATATGAAATAGAACTTACTTATAATTATGATGTTGAAAAGCCTTATGATCTAGGAAATGGTTTTAGTCATATCGCAGTGGGAACAGAAGATTTAGAAGGAATGAGAGAAAAACATATCGCTTTAGGTTATGAAGTTACCCCATTGAAAGGTCTTCCAGGAAGTGCTCCAACTTATTACTTTGTAACAGACCCCGATGGATATAAAATTGAAGTTATAAGGAGATAAAGAGATAACTTATTTACTAAAAGTTGCTAGTTTATTTTATTTAATTTGGTAAAAAATAAGATAGCAACTAAATTAAGAAAGAAGTGAGAATATGAGAAAAATTTCAATAATTGGAGCAGGGTTTATAGGTGCTACAACAGCTTTTGCCATACAGCAAAAAGGTTTAGTTAGAGAATTAGTTATTACAGATATAAATCAAGAAAAGGCCTTAGGAGAAGTTTTGGATTTAACTCATGGAAGTTCTTTAAGTAGTCCATGCTATGTTACTTTAGGTACAATAGAGGATACTAAAGATTCTGATATTATAATAATAACAGCAGGTGTTGGTCAAAAACCAGGGGAAACAAGATTAGATTTAATAGATAAAAATTATAAGATATTTAAAAGCTTTGTACCTGATTTAGCAAGATTAAGTCCCAATGCCATACTGCTAGTTGTAACAAATCCTGTAGATGTTCTTTCCTATATAACCTATAAACTATCTGGTTTTCCTAAGAATAGAGTAATTGGCTCTGGGACAGTTTTAGATACAACAAGACTAAGAAGTTTATTAGGAAAATACTTTGGAATAGACGGAAGAAGTGTTCAGGGCTTTGTATTAGGTGAGCATGGTGATAGCGAATTTGTTACTTGGTCATCTTTAACAATTGGAAATATAAAAGTTCAGGACTTTTCTAATCAATTTAATATAGAGTGGGATACGGAGACAGAAAAGGTAATAGCAGAGGATGTTAAGAATGCTGCTTATGAAGTAATAAAAAGAAAGGGCGCTACAGCCTTCTCTGTTGCAGCAGTCTTATCAAGGATTGTTGAAGCTCTTACTAAAGATGAAAAAACAATTTTAACTGTATCAACCTTACTTGAAAATTATAAAGGAGTAAGTGATGTGTACCTAAGTGTACCTACAATAGTAGGTAAAAATGGAGTAGAAAAAGTGTTAGATATAGAACTTTCTGAAAAAGAAAAGGAAAAATTTATTGCTTCTGCAAATCTGATGAAGGAATATATAGAAAAAGTTAATAATGAATAAAAAAGAGCATTAAACTGCTCTTTTTTTATGCAAAGCTATCTTTCTAAATTGATAAAAAAGGCATAAATATAGTATCATCTAATATAGGAAAATCATTTTGTATGTTTAAAGATATATAAGCATTTTGTAGAAAATAACCTAAGAAGGATGTGTAATAATGGATGAATTGAAAAATGCTATAGGTCAAATAGCTCAAGAAGAGTTAATAAAAATAGTTATAAGCAATAAAAAGAATAAAGAGGAGAAATATAATAAGATCAATATTTTATTAAAGATAAATAAAAATGGTAAAAAGTATTATCAAGTCGAAAAGTTTACAGACAAACAAGTTTTTCATGAAAATATAGATTTAGAAAGTCTTGAAGAGAAAATTAATGAGTACTTAGTAAATTATAAACAGCTTTCAGCTTGGTCAGCAGATATATCCTTTGATTTAAAAATTTCAAAAAAGGGTAAGATTTTTTTAGGTAAAAAGAAAAGTAATAATGAAAAACTTAAAAATACTAGTCATAATAAAGAAAAAAATTATATTTTAAAAGAAGGTATGATAATAGAGCCATTAATTGACCTTGGAATATTTACCAAAGAAGGTAAGGTTGTTAATTCAAAGTATGATAAGTATAAACAGATAAATAGATTTCTTGAAATTATTGATGACGAAATTAAGAAGAACAATTATAAAGAGTTAACTATTTTAGATTTTGGTTGTGGTAAATCGTATTTAACCTTTGTTTTATATTATTACTTTGTAAAAATAAAAAATATAAATGTAAAAATGATAGGACTCGATTTAAAAGAAGATGTTATTAATAAATGTAATGAAATAGCAAAAAGATATAATTATGATAATCTTCATTTTGAATTAGGAGATATAAATGGATATAAATACAATAATAAGGTGGATATGGTAATTACATTACATGCCTGCGATACTGCAACAGATTATGCCTTATATAATGCAGTAAAATGGAATACAAGAATGATTTTCTCTGTTCCTTGCTGTCAGCATGAATTAAACAGTCAAATGAAGGCTAAAAATCTTTCAATACTAAATAGATATGGAATAATTCAAGAAAGAACTGCAGCTTTAATGACTGATGCTATTAGGGGAAATTTATTAGAAGCCTGTGGATATAAAACACAGTTATTAGAGTTTATTGATATTGCTCATTCACCTAAAAATATATTAATTAGGGCTTCAAAAGCTAATATTAGTGAAGAAAAAAAGAAAAAAGCAATAGAAGAAGTAAATGCAATAATAAAAGAATTTAATTTTAAGCAAACTCTAATGGAACTATTAAAAAAAGATAATTTTATATAAAAAGAAATAAAAAAGAAGATTGATTTAATCTTCTTTTTTATAATTTATTAAATTTCTATTTTTATTGTTAGTTGTATAATGGTTTTGCATCAGAATAATCAACTTTAAAATATCCTTCAGGAAGTTCACCTCTAAGAGAAGTATATAATTTATCTCCAAAGTATATGGCAACTTTATCTACTCCATAATTGTAGGCATAAGTGCTAAGAATTGAAGCAAGAAGTCCACTTTCAGTAACAGAACCAAGCAGCATTTTTTCAGTGAAAGCTTCATTGAATACTACTGTCAAAATTCCATTTTCTTTATCTAATTTTGCAGAAGTAACACCTACTTCATCAGTTAAAGTCAGAAATCTATCTTCAGGTAAATTGTGTTGTAGCTCATTAGTTAAAGCTTTTACTAATGCATTATCTGTTACCTTAATTTGAGTATCATAATAATATAGTTCTGGTGTTTGATAATCAAAGGCAAAAATTCGAACCTTTCTTAACTCAGTTTTAGTTTTTTCTATTTTATTTTCACCATTATTATTATTATTATTATTATTATTTTCTTGAGGATCCGGTTTTTTATCAACGTTTTCCTCTTTAATATTATTTTCTTTATTAATATCTTGTTTTTGTGTACATCCGGTTGAAATTATTGAAATAAATAGTAAGAGAGGGATTAAAATAATAGATAGTAATTTTTTCATGCTTTCCTCCAAAAAAATTTTATTAAGTTTATTACATAATTATAAATATATTATTAAATAATATATATCGTTATTGTATATAAATAAAACCTAATATTATACTATTATTATAGTATATTTTATTGCTATTATTAAATTTATTTAATTATAAAGAATTAGAAATTTAAGGGATGATATATGAAAAGAAAATATAAAGTGAGTATTATTATAATTATTGTAGCTTTAGTATTTGTAGGAATTTATTTATCAAAAGATAAAATATTAACTTATTTTCATGCGTATCAGAAATATAAAAATCTTTCAGAAGAAAATAATAGATTAGATATTAATTTAGATAAAAAAGAAGCTATTAGTGAACTAACTTTTACAAATTACAATGATCTTGAATATAAAAATACTAATAATGTTCCATTAACATTAGATATATATGGCCCTAAGAAATTAAAAAGAGCTGCTTCACCAGTATTAATATATGTTCATGGTGGAAGCTGGGCATATGGAACTAATGATATTCCAAAGTTTATGCAGCCTATTTTAGATTTTTTTAGGGAAGAAGGCTTTACTATAATAAGCACTCAGTATGAACTTATGAAGGATGAAGTAATCTTTTATAAGCAGATATGTGATATAAAAGATACGATAAGATGGATAAATAAAAATAGAGAAATATATAATTTTGATACAGATAATATAGGAATTATAGGAGTTTCTTCTGGAGCTCATTTAGCTATGATGGCTGCTTATAGTGAAAAGGATGATTTTATAGATGATAGAGATTTAATGAATTACGATTCTGATATAAAATACCTAATAGATTTATTTGGACCAACTGATTTAAGTACTTTAGACATAAGCAATGCTGACAGCACTTTTAAGGAAATAATAAATTCTTTAGGAGATAAGAAAGAAGAAATTTTAAAGGAATATAGTCCAATAAATCATATAGGAGCAGGAGAACCTAATACTTTAATAATTCATAGTACTGATGATAATTTAGTTCCTTATAAAAATGCAGAAACTTTATATAAAAAATTAGTTAATACAAAGAATAAAGTAAAAATATTAACTTTAGAAGGAACAAGTCATGATTTTTCAGATTTTAATCAAGAGAATATTAAAGATATTGGCATAAATATATTTAAGTTTATTATTGATAATTTATAAAAATATCTTAATGGCTGTTTAATCAGCCATTTTTTTGTAAAAATATAGTTAACATATTGTAAATATCCATATATAAAATTGAAAAGAAGTGTATAATCTATAATATATTTTTTTACAGGAGGAATGGAATGTTATCACTTAAAAATATAACAAAATCTTATATAACAGGTGAATTTAAACAAGTAGCTTTAGATGGTGTCAATTTAAATTTTAGGGAAAAAGAGTTTGTTTCTATTTTGGGACCTAGTGGTTCAGGTAAAACTACTTGCTTAAATATCATTGGAGGTTTAGATAGATATGATAGTGGGGATCTAATAATTAATGGAAAATCAACAAAAAATTTCAAAAATTCTGAGTGGGATGCTTATAGAAATAATAGTATAGGCTTTATCTTTCAAAGTTATAATTTAATAAATCATTTAACTGTTCTTGATAATGTTGAAATTGGAATGACATTAAGCGGAGTATCTGCAAAAGAAAGGCATAGAAAAGCTAAGGAAGTTTTGGAAAGGGTAGGTTTAAAAGATCATATTCATAAAAAGCCAAATCAATTATCAGGTGGACAGATGCAGAGAGTTGCAATTGCAAGAGCTTTAGCTAACGATCCTGATATTATTCTAGCTGATGAGCCTACAGGAGCTTTAGATACTAAAACAAGCATTCAAATTATGGAACTTATAAAGGATATAGCAAAAGATAAGCTTGTTATTATGGTTACTCATAATCCAGAACTGGCAAATAAGTATTCAGATAGAATAATAGAATTTAGAGATGGAAGAGTAATTTCAGATTCTAATCCTTTAGAAGAAGAAAAAAGTGATTTATTATATAATCTTAAAAAAACAAGTATGAGTTTTTTAACTGCCTTAAAAATATCAGGAATGAATATTAGAACAAAAAAGATGAGGACTTTTCTTACCGCTTTTGCTTCAAGTATAGGAATTATAGGAATAGCTTTGATATTATCTTTATCAAATGGTTTTGATAAGCAAATAGATATATTTGAAACAGAAACTTTATCAGGCTTTCCTATAATGATTACTCAAACTACAACAGAAATAGATTTTAACGATATGAAGAGAGAACGAAATAAGGCTCTTGGTTTGGAAGAAGATGAAGGGAAATATCCAGATACAGAAGTTATTTATCCATATAATAGGGAGGAAAATACTCATACCCATAAAAATATTATAACTAAGGATTATGTAGATTATATTGAAGATATAGATAAAAACTTATTATCAGGTTTATCTTATACTCGTTTAGTAAATATGAATTTATTAAAGATGGTAGATGGTGTTGCAACAACAATAAATGCACAAGATTTAAATCTTTCCTCATATCCAATAAGTACAGGCGAAAATGAACAAGAATATTTAGTAAAAAATTATGATTTATTATATGGAAGTTATCCTAAAACAATGAATGATTTAATATTAATAGTTGATGAATATAACAAAGTTGACACTAAGGTCTTAGATGCTCTGGGAATAGACAGCAGTGTAGAAGAGATAGATTTTAAAGATATAGTAGGTTATGAAATAAAAGCAGTGCAAAATGATGACTATTATAAAAAGGTTGGAAATTACTTTACATTAGCAGCAAGTCCTAGTGATATGAGCAGTCTTTATAATGATGAAAATTCTATTTCATTAAAGATTTCTGGTATTTTAAGGCTTAAAAAAGATGTAAGTATTCCAGTTTTACAAAGTGGCTTAGCATATTCAGATGAGCTAAGTAAAAGTTTTATTGAAAATGCAAAAAATTCAGAAGTAGTTAAGGCTCAATTAGCTGCAGATTATAATGTTTTTACTGGAGAAAGTTTTTCAACATCAAAGGGCAGTCAAATGATGATGGAAAGTTCAAGTTTAAATACTAAAGAAAATATTCTAGCGTCTTTAGGGGCAACTGAGGTTCCTTATATGATAACTTTATATCCAAAGGATTTTACAACAAAAGATGAAATAGTAGCTTATTTAGATAAATGGAATGAAGGAAAAGAAAAAGATGATATGATAATTTACAATGATATGGCAAGTACAATTGTAAGTTTATCAAGTGGAATAATGGATGCAATAACCATGGTTCTTATAGCATTTGCTGCCATATCTTTAGTAGTTTCTTTAATAATGGTTGGAATAATTACATCTATATCTGTTTTAGAGAGAACAAAGGAAATAGGTGTTTTAAGGGCTTTAGGTGCAAGAAAGAAAGATATATCAAGAGTGTTTAATGCTGAAACTTTTATAATTGGATCTCTTTCAGGATTTCTTGGAATATTTATAGCTTGGCTTTTAACTTTCCCAACAAATAGAATATTGTATAGATTAACCGATTTAGAAAATGTAGCAGTTTTAAACCCAGTTCATGCAATATTACTTTTAATAATTAGTGTTTTTTTAACTATGCTTGGCGGATTTATCCCTGCAAAGAATGCAGCAAAGAAAGATCCAGTAGAAGCATTAAGAAGTGAGTAACTTCAATTTATAATACATAAAAACTAGATTTTTAGTTAGATAAAAAGCTAAAAGTGAGACTATGTAAAAAAATTATTCTCTTTTTTTACATAGTCTTTTTATAATTTTGTAATATTTTAAATGGTATTTTGAAAAAAAAATAAAAATATGCCTTGTGTTTTAAAATTATATTGCATTTAGCCTAATATTAATGTATAATTCAATAAAAATTAAATATGTTCGGATGAAGATAGTGGGAGAGAGGTATATTGCCCACCGAAGAAGTAAATCTTTCAGGTAAAAGGACCGCTATTGGACGAACCCTTGGAGAGACTCGAAAGAGCACCGAAGGAGCAAAGTAATTATATTACTTAAACTCTCAGGTAAAAGGACAGGGGAATGGTATAGGCTTATAAATATATAGGCTTTTTAGCTATTCTCCTCCATAATTAAAATATTAAGGAGGATTTTTTTATGCTAGAAATTTTAGAAAAGATGGAGCTAGTAGTAAACCAGATAGGAGTTGTATTACTTGGACCTCCATTTTTAATTTTATTAGTAGGGACAGGAATTTATCTTACATTTAAGCTTAGATTTATACAAGTATTTAAGCTTCCTTTAGCTATAAGGTATATTTTTGAAAAGGAAGAGAATGAAAGTAAAGAACTAATTGGAGAGGTAAGTAGTTTTGGAGCATTATGTACAGCTTTATCAGCTACAATTGGTACAGGCAATATTGTTGGAGTAGCTGCTGCCATTAAAACTGGAGGACCAGGATCATTATTTTGGATGTTAGTTGCTGCTTTTTTTGGAATGGCAACTAAATATTCAGAAGGATTACTTGCTATAAAATATAGAGAAAAAGACGAAAATGGAGAAATGTCAGGAGGTCCTATGTATTATATAGAAAAAGGGCTTGGTTTAAGATGGCTTGCAAAGATATTTGCTGTATTTGGGGTAGGAGTAGCTTTACTTGGCATAGGAACATTTGGACAAGTTAAATCTATATCTGAGGCAGTAGAGATAATCTTTAATATACCTCTTGTAGTTACTGCTATTATAGTTACAATAATTGTTGCCTTAGTTACATTAGGTGGTATTAAAAGAATAGCAAGTGTATCTGAAAAGATAGTTCCTTTTATGGCAATTCTTTATGGTATTGGAGCAATAACAGTATTAATTCTTAATATAAATAAAATACCAGAGGCAATCAAGTTAGTTTTAATAGGAGCTTTTAAGCCAAAAGCAGTTTTAGGTGGATCAATAGGAATTACTATTTTAACTGCAATGAGAAGTGGGGTTAGCAGGGGATTATTTTCTAATGAATCAGGACTTGGTTCAGCACCTATAGCTGCGGCTGCTGCAAAGACAAAGTCTCCAGCAAGGCAAGGATTAGTATCAATGACTGGAACTTTTATTGATACAATGGTAGTATGTACAATGACAGGAATAGTAATCATTTTAACAGGTATTTATGAAGGAAATTTAGAAGGAGCTGCTTTGACAACAGCTGCTTTTAAAACTGGTATTCCACTTGGTAATTTAGGAGTATATATAGTTAACCTAGGCCTTATTTTCTTTGCTTTTACAACTATAATTGGATGGAATTATTATGGAGAAAGATGTATAGAATATCTTGCTGGAGTAAAAGCAATTAAACCTTATAAAATTATATTTATAGTTCTTGTGGCAATTGGATCTTTTTTACCTCTAGGATTAATATTAGGAATAGCTGATATAGTAAATGGACTTATGGCTATACCTAATTTAATAGGTCTCATAGGTCTCAGAGAAGTAATTGTTAGTGAAACAAACATTTATTTAGAAAAACTAAAGGAAAAATAAAGATTAGTTTAGATAGATATGTTAAAGAAGGAAAATAATAAGTAAAGAAATATTAATTTTTAAAACTACTAAGATAAGAGATTTGGTTAAATTAGGGATATCTAATAAATCAATATCTCTATATCTCAGTAGTTTTTCTTTATATTATAAAGAATTTGCTAAGAAATCCTTCATGGTTTGTATTATTTTATAAATATCTTTTCTTGTTATCCAGTAGTGAGTTACAAATCTTAATTTACCATTTTCTGAATCGTTGATTTTGATTCCATTTTTTATAAAATATTCACTTAAGGCTTCAGTATTAATTTTTTTATTAAATTTAAAGAAAACCATATTAATTTTTACATTATTTAAATCTACAGTTATTTCTGGGATTTTATTTAATTCTTCTGCAAGGAACTTAGCATTATCATGATCATCCTTTAATCTTTTAGTCATATCTTTTAAGGCTATTATACCAGCAGCTGCTAAATAACCTGCTTGTCTTAGTCCGCCTCCTAAAATTTTTCTTTTCTTTCTTGCTTTTTTTATAAATTCAGTATCTCCAGCTAAAATAGATCCAACTGGTGCACACAATCCCTTAGAAAGACAGAACATAACAGAATTACAATATTTGGCGATTTCTTTAACATCAACATTTAAATATGTAGCTGCATTAAAAATTCTGGCTCCATCTAAATGAACAGGTAAATTATATTTTTTGGCAGTTTCATATACTTCTTTCATATTTTCTAGAGATAGGACATTTCCGCTTGAATGGGCATTTTCAATACATATTAAAGAAGTTGAAGGGAAATGGATATCTTCTTCTTCAAATCTGATTCTTTTTTCAATATCTCCTTTTGTAATAACTCCATTTAGAGTTTCTATTGTCCTAAGCTGGACGCCTGCAATTATAGCACTTGCACCAACTTCATGAACAACAATATGATTAGAATCAGCTAAAATAACTTCGCTGCCCCTTTTGCAGTGAGTAAATAATGCTAGCTGGTTTCCAAAGGTACCAGAAGGAACAAATAATGCTGCTTCTTTTCCAACAATTTCTGCGGCTAATTTTTCTAATTCATTAATAGTAGTATCATCACCATATACATCATCACCAACTTCTGCCTTAAACATAGCTTCTTTCATAAAATCTGGCTGTAGAGTAACTGTATCACTTCTTAAATCTATAAAATTTTTCATTGCTAACGCTCCTTTTACAACAATTAATTCTATTATATTATAATGAAATTAATTGGTAAAATATATAGAAAATATTGTTAGAATTCTGAATTGAATGAGCTGATTGGATATAATCTATAGTTATGATATTATATAAATGATAATATTACATAAATAAAAAGGATTGATGAAAAATGAAAACTAACTATCATACACATAATTTTAGATGTAATCATGCAGTAGGAAATGTTAAAGATTATATTATTGAGGCGATAAAAAATGAATATGATGAAATTGGTTTATCAGATCATATGCCCCATCCAGGTAAAAATATTGATAATGTAAGTAGAATGAAATATGAAGAATTAGTTGAATATTTTAAAGAAATAGATGAAGTAAAAGATAAATACAAAAATGAAATTTCAATAAGAAAGGGAATGGAATGTGAGTATTTTGAAGATTATGATTGGCTTTATAAAGAGTTAAGAGAAAAATATAAGGCTGAATATCTAATCTTAGGAGTTCATTTTTTTCCATATAAAAATGAATGGCATTATGTAGGAGATTTAGACTTAAATTCTGAGAGTTTAAAAGCTTATACAGATTATGTAATAAAATCAATGGAAAGCAGGAAATTTGATTATTTAGCACATCCAGACCTCTTTGGGATAAGTTATAGAAACTGGGATGAAAATACAATTAATGCTTCAAGAAGAATATTAGAGGCTGCGGAAAAATTAGATATGCCTATAGAAATAAATATAAACGGAATTAGAAGGCCTGTAGTTAGATATAATTTAGGAGAAAGATATGCTTATCCTATAAAAGAATTTTGGGAATTATCTAAAGAATATAATGTTAAAAGAATAATTGGAGTTGATGCTCATAATCCATTAAATCTTGAAAATATGGAATGGGGATTAAACTTTGTTAAGGAAATTAAAATAGATGTAATAGAAAAATTAAATTTATAAAAAAGTATTATTATTTTAGAAGTGTAACTATTGTTACCGAAATACTAAGTTATTTATGGTATTCTAAATACACATTAAGAATATTAAATGAAAATAGTATGGAGGAAGCTTATGAGTTTATTTTTAGGTAAAATACATTACTGGATGTTTAATAAAATAATATGGTTTCAAAATTTAGAAGTAGAACTAGAAAAACTTGCAAAAAATGAAGGATTAAATACAGAAGAAATTTTAAAAAAGTTAGATGAAAGATATGGTAGGAAAGTTGAAAATAGACCCTTAGAAGAAATTATAGATCAAGGAAATATTCATGGTTGGTTACAAGATAGGATAACAATAGCTGAAAATAGACTTTCAGCATTAACTGCGGAATTATTAAAAATTGAAGACATTAATGAAAAAATAGAAGAAATTTATATAAGCCAAGGAACTGCTGCTGCAGAAGAAGTTAAGGGAAATAATAAAGCAGCAGAGGATGCAATAGCTATTTATAATTTAGTAAATGACTATATTTTAGATGGTATGCCTTGTGATAGAGTTAATTTAATAATAGAGTATGAAGAAGACAAAGTTCTATGGGAAAGAAGAATTTGTGTTCACAAAGATATTTGGGAAGATAAAAATATCGATGTAAATTATTTCTATGGATTAAGAGATTTATGGATAAAAACTTTTGTTGAAGAAGTAAATGCTAACTTCCAATATAGAAAGTTATCTGAAACTGAAATGGTAATAGAAAGAATAAGGTAGGTGAAGATGATGGATGCTATTAATTTAATGGTAGAAGAGCATAAAAATATTAAGCTTATGCTAAAGATAGTTAGAAAAGTTGCTTTTAATATAATGAATGGCGGGCAAGTGAACTTTGATGAATTTGACAAAATTATTGACTTTATAAGAAATTATGCTGATAAACATCATCATAAGAAAGAAGAGGATTATTTATTTAATAAAATGGTTGAGGAAATTGGACCAACTGCTGAAAAAGTAGTAAATCAAGGTATGCTTGTTGAACATGATTGGGGAAGATTATTTATAAGAAGACTTGATGAGGCCTTAAAGGATTTAAAAGAAGGAAAAGAAGAAGCCAAATTAGATATAGTTGCAAATGCAGTAGGATATAATAATTTATTAAAGGATCATATTCATAAAGAAGATAATGTAATATATAATTTTGCAAGAAGACAATTAAAGGCAGAAACTCTTGAAAAAATTAATGAAGAATGTGAAAGCTTTGAAAAAGAAACAATTGAAGAAGCAAAAAAATATTTAGATATTTTAACAGATTTAGCGAAAAAATATGAAATTGAAATGGAGGAATAATAAATGATAACAAAGGACATGACTATAGGAGAAATTCTTAGAGCAAAGGAAGATGCTGATAAAATATTAATGAGCTTTGGAATGGGATGTATTGGATGTCCATCATCACAAGCAGAATCTTTAGAAGATGCAGCACAAGTTCATGGATTAGATTTAGATCAATTATTAGCAGCTTTAAATAGATAATTAAAAAAGAGATATCTTAAGAGAACTAAGGTATCTCTTTTTTATGTATACACTACATTTTTTGCTCCGTAAAATTTTACATAAATGAAATAATGAATGTAAATAATAAATAATGAAATAATAACGTTTGTAACATAGTTACATAAAAAAATTAAATTTTATACTATGATAATACTACAGAGAAAGTTAAATAGGAGTGAGAAAATGTTTGGAATATTTAAAAAAGATATAAATAAAGCAATTAATGTGAACGATCTTGATAATTTAATAGGAAAAATTGATTTAATAGATATAAGAGAAAAATATGAGTATAATAGAGGAAGAATAAGGACTTCTAAAAATATTCCAATGAATGAACTATTAAATAATACAGATAAATATTTGAAAAAAGATAAGGAGTATTATATAGTCTGTCAATCTGGAGGAAGAAGTGCTAGAACTTGTAGTTCTTTAAGGGCAAAGGGGTATAATGTTGTAAATGTTTCTGGTGGAGTTGGTTCATACTTAGGAAAATATAGAGAATAAAATAATACTTTAGTAGGAGGATTAGCTATGAAAAAGAAGATATTGATCGTTGGGGGAGTAGCAGGAGGAGCCTCAGCTGCAGCAAGATTAAGAAGGCTTAGTGAGGAAGATGAAATTATTATGTTTGAAAAAGGACCTCATGCTTCCTTTTCAAATTGTTCGCTTCCATATCATTTAAGTGGGATTATTGAAGATGCTGATAAACTTGTACTTATGAGTCCTGAGAAATTTAAGGTTCAATATAATATTGATGTTAGGGTAAATTCAGAGGTAATATCAATAGATAGAAAAAATAAAGAAGTCCAAGTAAGAAATTATATGAAAAATGAAATATATATAGAAAAGTATGATAAATTAATTTTATCCCCAGGAGCAAAGCCGATAGTTCCTAAAATAGAAGGAATTGAAAAGGTAAATATATTTACAATTAGAAATGTTGTTGATATAGATAAATTAAACAATTTTGTAAAAGGATTAGATATTAAAGATGTTACAGTAATAGGTGGTGGTTTTATTGGGGTAGAAACTGCCGAAAATTTAAGAGAAGCTGGATATAAAGTTACTTTAGTTGAAGGTTCAGAACAAATTTTAAGAACTTTTGATTATGATATGGTACAAATTCTTCATAAGGAAATTTATGACAATGATGTGGACTTAATAGTTAATGATAAGGTTAAAGCTTTTGATAGAAATAAAGTTATATTAGAATCTGGAAGAGAAATAAATACAAAAGCAGTTGTTTTAGCTATAGGAGTAACGCCAGAAATAACCTTAGCTAAGGAGGCAGGACTTGAAATAGGAAAAACAGGTGCTATAAAGGTTGATAGAAATTATAGAACTAGCGATAGAGATATTTATGCAATAGGAGATGCAATTGAAGTTTATAATGCTTTAACTCATGATTATTTTAAACTTTCTTTAGCAGGCCCGGCCTTAAAGCAGGCAAGAGCAGTTGCTGATCATATTAACGGAATAAAAGGTTTAAATAAAGGATATATAGGCTCTTCTGCCATTAAAGTTTTTAGTTTAAATGCTGCAGCTACTGGTTTAAATGAAAATTTAATTAAAGCCTCAAATATGAAGATAAATTATGATATTGTAAGGCTAATTGCAAACGATAAGGTTGGAATTATGCCAGATGCAGCTCCAATGCATTTTAAGCTTTTATATGAAGTTGAAACAGGGAAAGTATTAGGTGCACAAGCAATTGGAAGAGGAGATGCAACAAAGAGAATAGACATAATAGCAACATTAATAAAAATGGGTGGAACAATTGGAGATTTACAAGATTTAGAATTATCTTATGCTCCACCATACAGTACAGCAAAGGATGTTGTAAATTATGCAGGTTATATAGCAGGAAATATTTCAAATGGGGATTTTAAGCAAATTAATGTGGATAAGTTAAGGGAATTGGTAGAAAATAATGCTTTTATAGTTGATGTAAGAGAAAGAATGGAATATGAAAATGGTCATATAAAAGGCAGCATAAACATTCCTTTAAGCGAATTAAGAGAAAGATATAAGGAAATTCCAAAGGATAAACCAGTTTATCTTCATTGCAGAACAGGACAAAGAAGCTATAATGCAGCAGTTGCTTTAAAGAACTTAGGTTTTGATAATGTAATCAATATAACCGGAAGCTTTTTAGCTTTATCTTATTATGAATATTTTAATGATAAAGTATTAAATAGAGAACCTATAGTTACAAAATATAATTTTAAATAGTAATAATTCAAGTTTTGATAAAAGCTGATTTCTATAATTGAAAGCAGCTTTTATTTATTATATGAAAGTTGTTGTAAAATGCGAGAATATGGTAATATTAAAAAAGAAATAAAAATAGAAAAGAGGATAAATATGAAAAAAGTTGAAGAAAGATTTTTAGAATATGTAAAGATAAATACTAAGTCTGATGAAACTACTGGAACAACACCAAGTACAAAGGAGCAGTTAGTTTTAGCTGAAAAGCTATATGACGAGTTAAAAGAATTAGGTCTTAAAGATGTTAGAATAAGTGAATACGGATATGTTTATGCAACTTTAGAAAGTAATATTGATAAAGATATACCGACTATAGGTTTTATAGCCCATATGGATACAGCACCAGATTATTCTGGAAAAAATGTTAAGCCTCAGATAATAGAAAATTATGATGGTGGAGACATTAAGTTAAATGATGTTGATATTTTATCACCAAGTTTTTCAAAGGAATTAAAAAATTATGTTGGTCAAAGACTTATTACAACAGATGGAACAACCCTTTTAGGTGCAGATGATAAAGCTGGAATTGCTGAAATTATGACTGCTATAGAATATTTAGTTGAAAATCCTGAAATAAAGCATGGAACAATAAAAATAGCTTTTACTCCAGATGAAGAAATTGGAGAAGGAGCAGATCATTTTGATGTAGAGGGTTTTGGAGCTGATTTTGCTTATACAATGGATGGTGGAACTATTGGAGAACTTGAATTTGAAAACTTCAATGCTGCATCAGCAAAAGTTATAATTCATGGTGTTAATGTTCATCCTGGTTATGCAAAAAATAAAATGATTAATTCTATCATGGTTGCTAATGAATTTATTAATGCACTGCCTCTTGAAGAAGTTCCTGAAAAAACTGAAGGACGTGAAGGTTTTAATCATTTAACTGATATTAATGGAACAGTGGAAAAAACTACTTTAAATTATATAATTAGAGATTTTACAACTGAAGGATTTGAAGAAAGAATTAAGGATTTTGAGGATATTACAAGAAGTTTAAATGAAGTTTATGGTGAAGGAACGGTAGAACTTAGCATTAAAGAATCTTACAGAAATATGAGAGAAAAAATAGAACCGCTTATGCATATAGTTGAAACTGCAAAGCAAGCAATGATAGATTCTGGAATAACTCCAAAAATAACTGCTGTTAGAGGCGGTACTGATGGAGCTAGATTATCCTTTATGGGACTTCCAACACCTAATATATTTGCTGGAGGAGAAAATTTTCATGGAAAATATGAATATATTCCGATAGAATCTATGGAAAAGGCAGTAGAAGTAATAATAAATATTATAAAAGCTTATGCAAATAAATAGTATAAATAGGCCCCTTTTTTGGGGCGTTTTTTTATAATTAATAAAAAATTAATTGTAAAATATGTTAAATTATGTTTTGAAAACTTATAATTATTTTATAGAAAAATAAAATAATTTTAATAGAATCAACAAAGAGGTGATTATAAATAAAAAATAAAGATTTTTATATAGTATTAAACCAGTTAATTGCAGAAGGTTTAAATAACAAAGAAATTTCAAAAAATCTATACATTTCAGAAGGGACAGTAAAAAATTATATAACTTCTATTTTTCAAAAAACGGGCTTAACTCATAGAACACAAATTGCAATTTATTATTTAAAAGGAGAAATATGACTTTTGTCATGATTAAAAATTACCTTTGCTAGATTTCTTAGCAAAGGCTTTTCTGCATAATGAGATTAAGATAATAAAAGGAAGATTTTTTATGAAGGCAGTAGAGATAAGGGCTTTGGTAAAAAAATATCAAGATACTATGGCTGTTAATAATATAAATTTAGATATTGAGGAAGGAGAAATATATGGAATTTTAGCTCCTAACGGTGCAGGAAAGAGTACAACTATAAGTTTAATATGCTCATTATTACATCCTACTTCTGGAACAATCAAAGTATTAGGTGAAGATATAAGAAAAAAATGCTTTAAAAGTTAAAAGAAATATTGGTTTGGTTCCCCAAGTTATTTCTGTATATTCAGATTTCACAGCCTATGAGAATATTAAGTTCTTTGGAGAATTATATGGATTAAGAGGAAGGAAATTAAAAGAAAGTATTGAGGAAGCTTTGGAATTTACTGGTCTTTTAGAATTTAGAAATAAGAAGGCAAAAGAATTTTCAGGAGGAATGTTAAGAAGATTAAATATTGCTTGTGGAATTATTCATCATCCTAGATTATTGCTTATGGATGAACCAACAGTAGGAGTGGAACCTCAATCTAGAAATCATATAATTCAAACAGTAAAAAACTTAAATAAACAAGGGGTTACTATAATATATTCAACTCACTATATGGAAGAGGCTGAACAATTATGCAGCAGGATTGCAATTATTGATAAAGGAAACATTATAGTTGAGGGCACAAAAGAAGAGTTAATAGATATGGTAAGCGATAAAAGAACCTTAAAAATTGGTGTTGATGATGTATTTAAAATAAATATAGATAATTTAAAAAATATTGAGGGGGTTATAGATATTTCTATAAATGAAAATAATTTCTTATTACTTCCTCAAAAGAAGTTAATAATCTTGATAAGATAATCAAGAAAGTAGCAGAGAAAAATATTAAAATAACTAATTTAGCTTTTAAAGAAATAAACCTTGAAACAGTATTTTTATCCTTAACAGGAAAGAAATTAAGAGATTAGGAGGAGTAATATGCTTCCAATAATAAAAGCTACGATATTAGAAGGTATAAGGGATAGAAAGAATCTTATTTTTATGATCTTTTTTCCATTTTTTTAATAATTCTTCTTGGTTCAGTATTAATAGCAATTTTTAATCAAGGAAATGATAATCTGTTGATAGAAGATACTTATATATATTATGTGCTAGAAGATTCAGATAAAGCAAAAGAAATTTTAGATATATTTATTAATACTTTAGAGAAGGAAAAAGATTTAAAGTTAATATTCAAGGAAATAGAGGATTTAGAAGGAGGTAAAACTAAGGTACAAGTAAATAAAGATATCTTACTTCATTTTCAAGGTGATACAATAGATGTTTATTTAAATGATGAAGACTTAATAAAATCCTCTTATATTTATGGAATATTAAGTGGATTTTCAAATAAAATTAATTCAACTATGAAAGTTTATAAAATAAATCCTGAAAAAGCTTCAAAGATTATTAACATAGAGGATAAAGATTATATAGAAGAAGAAAAAGTAAAGGTTTCAGAAAGTCCAAGCGCAATGAATTATTATGGAGTTGCCGAAATAGGTCTTATGATTTTTTACTTTATAAATTATCCTTTTGATACAATTAAACATCAAAGAAAGTATAGTTTAAAAGATAGAATATTCTTATAAGGAATATCTACTTTTAAATATTATTTGTCATTATTTATAGCATTTTTCTTATTTTCTTTTTCATGTGTTACTATAACATATATACTATCTAAATTTATATTGAATATTAACTATGGTAGTAATCCTATAATTTTTCTATTAGCAGTGATACCATTTCTTATTATAGTAAATGGAATTGGAATAATAATACCCGCAATATTTAAGGAAGAAGTAGCAGGAACAATAATAAGTAATTTATAATACCAGTTTTAAGCTTTTTAGGTGGTGGTTATGTAGCTTTAGGAGATGATATAGGTGGAATGTTAAATATTATTACAAATATCTCTCCATTGAGGTGGTTTAATAAAAGTTTATTTAGATATATTTATTCCGAAGATTTTTCTATATTAAGATTGTGGCTTGTAATAGGAGTAATTTTTTTTATTATCTTTATTTTAGTAATCTCCATTATTGGCAGAAGGAGTGATAAGATATATGAAAAATATCCTAGTATTAATTAAAAATAATTTAAGAATTTCTATAGTTAAAAATCCTGTGGGATTTCTTGTATCCCTTTTAGCTCCAGTAGTAATTTTTTATATTATGATGTCCTTATTAAATTTTAATTCTGGCTATATTAAAATTGGAATAGTAGATAAAGATAATTCTAAAACGAGTAAAAGTATAGTAGAATTTATCAAGAATTATGAAGGATTCACAATTGAAAATATTAATCAGGATGAAATTAATAGTATATTTGCAGAAGGAAATATTGATTTAGTAATTGAAATAGCCAGTAACTTTGAGGAAAATTTAATTAATGGAGAAATAAAAGGAGTAAAAGTCAGATATTTAGAAAATAGAGATATTGGTAAAGCAATAAAAGTCCTTCTTAATAATGAGATAAATAACTTGAAAAATTTAACTTTAGCAGTTGAAGGAAATAAAGAAGCATATCATCAGGCTTTAGATAATTATAATGATAATTCTTATATTAAATTGCAAAGAAGGAATTTAAATGACTTACATGAGGACTATACTTATAGTCAGATTTTTATTGGCTTTATAGTTATGTTTATGCTTATTAGGGGGATGGTAACTTCTTCAAGACTATTCATGGAAAAGAAGGAAAATGTATATAATAGAATTTTTATGGCTCCAGTTAAAACTTATGAATATTATTTAGCTGATGCAATAAGCGGATACATCATTGCATTAATACAAGTTATATTAGGAGTTTTTGGGATAAAGCTGCTTAAAATAAATATGGGGTTTGGATATTTAGAATTAATTATAATTTTAGGTGTTTTTGGATTAGTTTCAATTAGCCTTGGTATTTTGTGCAGGTCCTTTTCTAAGAAGCATAATGAAGCATCAAATATTTTTAATTTTTTTCATATGATTTTTATTATGCTTGGTGGTGCTTTTGTTCCTTTGGATATTATGCCGCCTATAATTGAAAAAATATCATATTTTACACCAGTAAGATGGGTAATTGAAGCTATTACTTATATGCAGCAGGGCGCATCTTTATTAGAAATAGCTAAATACCTAGCTATAATTTTATTATTTGCAGTGACATTCTTTATAATAGGAACTTATAATACTTCTAAGGAAGAAAAGAAAACGATAATAAATTAGAGAGCAATTGCTCTCTTTATTTAGTTCAAGAACTTTTTTAAATGTGTACTTAATAAATGTGCAAATATAAGATACAATAAAGAAGAGAAATTAATTAAAAAGAGGTGATAAATAAAATAGGGAAAATAACTATTTATGTTGAAAATCAAGAAGAAGTAAAGAAATTCTGGACAGAAAAAGTCGGTTTTGTTGTTAAAGTTGATGATCTTATGAAGATGCCTTATGGTTCAATCTTTACCTTCTATGATCAAGATGGAAATGAATATTTAGTAAGAGAGGATAGGTATTAACAATTAATATGAAGACTGCGGAATATTATATAGATAAATTAGGATTAGAAGCTCATATTGAAGGGGGATATTTTAAGCAAAGTTATTTATCTGAGGATAAAATCAAGGAAAATAAAAAATTATATAGCAGTATATATTTTTTGTTAAAAACTGGAGAAGTATCTAATTTTCATAGATTAAAATCTGATGAGCTATGGTATTATCATGATGGAGAAGCTCTAACAATTTATATTATTGATGAAAAGGGAAATTTAATAGAGAAAAAGTTAGGACTTAATATAGATAAGGGAGAAGTTCCTCAAGTATTAGTTAAAAAAGGCTCTATATTTGGTTCTGCTATGAATAATGAGGGATTTTCTTTGGTAGGATGTATGGTTGCCCCAGCCTTTACATATGAAGAATTTGAATTATTTAAGAGAAGGGAACTTTTAGAATTATATCCTGAATATAAGGATATTATAATAAAGCTTACTAGAGATAATTAATATTATAATATTTTTAAAAGGACAGTATTTTAGGATAGTTGCTTATAGGTGCTGTCTTTGTTTTTGCACAATATATTGTATTCTATAAATTTACTATGCAATATATATAGGAAAAATTTATTAATTATAGAGAAAAATCATAGTATATAGAGAAAAAAGGAAGTGTATAGAATTGTTTTAGGTAAATGAGATTTGAAGAAAATGCAGCAGAAAATTTTTTAGTGTATAATCTACTTCGATATTATAAAAATTTATATTGGGGGAATAAGTTTGGGAATGAAAGTTATTAAAAGAGATGGCAGCTTGGTAGATTTTGATAAAAGGAAAATAAAAGAAGCAATTTTAAAAGCAATGAAATATGGTAGTGGGATATATCTAGAAGATGTAGCAATTAATATTTCAAATGATGCAGAAGAATTTTTTAGAAATAATGATGAAATTCCGACAATACATAAAATAGAATCTTATGTTTATGATAGGCTGGTATATTATGGACAGGCAGTTACTGCAAAAGCTTATGAGGGATATAGAGCAGTTCAAGAATTTAAAAGAAATACTAATACAACAGATGAAAGTATTTTAAATCTTTTAAATAAAACAAATGAAGATGTTATGAAGGAAAATTCTAATAAGAATTCAGTTATTGCAGCAACTCAAAGAGATCTTATTGCTGGAGAAGTATCAAAGGATATATCAAGAAGAAGATTAATACCTGCGCATATAGTACAAGCTCATGATGAAGGAGCGATTCATTGGCATGATATGGATTATACTCTCTCTAATATTTTTAATTGTTGCTTGATAAATTTAGAAGATATGCTGAATAACGGAACAGTTATTAATGATAAGCTTGTAGAATCTCCAAAATCCTTCAGCACTGCATGTACTGTAACTACTCAAATAATGGCGCAAGTTGCAAGTAATCAATATGGGGGTCAAAGTATTACCATAAAGCACTTGGCAAAATTTTTAAAAATTACAGAAGAAAAATATTATAAGATATTTAAAAATAGAAATATAGATGATGAGTTAGCTAGATCCTTAGCAAAGGATATGAAATTAAAAGAATTAAAAGATGGAGTTCAAACAATAAGATATCAGTTATCTACTTTACAGACAACAAATGGACAATCTCCTTTTAGTACAATTTATCTTGAAATAGAAGTAGGACATCCTTATGAAGAGGAAATGGCCTTAATATGTGAAGAAATGATTAAGCAGAGATTAGAAGGAATGAAAAATTATAAGGGACAAGAAATAGGAGAAGCCTTCCCTAAATTAGTATATCTTTTAGATGAACATAATTGTTTAGAAGGTGGAAAATACGATTATATAACAAAACTAGCAGCAAAATGTACAGCAAAAAGATTAGTTCCAGATTATCAATCAGCTAAAATTATGAGAAAAAATTATGAAGGAAATACTTTCCCACCAATGGGTTGTAGATCGCACTTAAGTCCTTGGAAAGATGAAAATGGAAATTATAAATGGTATGGAAGATTTAATCAAGGGGTTGTTTCTTTAAATTTACCTCAAATTGGTATCATTGCTAAAGGAAATATGGATTTGTTTTGGGAAATATTAGATAAAAGACTTGAGCTTTGTAAAGAAGCACTTTTAATTAGACATAATATGCTGCTTGGAACAACTTCAGATGTTTCACCAATTCATTGGCAGCATGGAGCAATTGCTAGGCTAAAAAAAGGTGAGAAGATAGATAAACTGCTTAAAAATGGATATTCAACTTTATCTTTAGGGTATGTAGGGGTACATGAAATGGTTCAAGCAATGCTTGGAAAAAGTCATACAACAAAGGAAGGAGAAAAATTTGCCTTAGAGGTAATGAATTATATGAATGAGGCCTGCCAAAGATGGAAAAAAGAAACTGGATTAGGCTTTAGTTTATATGGAACTCCAGCAGAAAATCTAATATATAGATTTTGTAAAATAGATAGAAGCAGGTTTGGAATAATAAAAAATGTAACAGACAGGCTGTATTATACAAATTCATATCATGTCCATGTTTGTGAGGAGATAGATGCCTTTAGTAAGTTAAAATTTGAATCTCAATTCCATAATATAAGTCTTGGTGGATGTATATCTTATATTGAGGTTCCTGATATGACAAGAAACCTTGAAGCTATAGAACAGGTAATTAATTATATTTATCATAACATACAATATGCAGAAATAAATACAAAACCAGATATATGCTATTCTTGTGGATATACAGGTGAAATAAAGCTTGATGAAAATCTAGAATGGTATTGTCCATCTTGTGGAAATAGAGACGAAAGTGAAATGCAAGTTATGAGAAGAACTTGTGGATATATAGGAACAAATTATTGGAATAAAGGTCGAACTGCCGAAATAGGTGATAGAGTTCTTCATTTATAAAAAGTATCTATTAATTTATAAAATTAATAATAAAGAAGGGTTTATAAATGAATTATGCAAAAATAAGAAAGTTTGATGTAAGTAATGGACCAAATGTAAGAACAACTCTTTTTGTAAGTGGATGTACAAATGGCTGTATAGGGTGTTTTAATAAAGAATTACAAAATTTTAATTATGGAAACAAATGGACTAATGAATTAGAAGAAGAGTTTATTAAATATACTAAAGATCCTAATATAAGAGGTGTTAACATTTTAGGCGGTGAACCAATGGACCAAACAAAAGATGATGATTTATATAATTTATTAAAAAGGTTAAAAGAAGAAGTTGGAAAACCTATTTGGATTTGGTCAGGATATCTATATGAGGAAATAATTAAAGATGAGAAAAAGAGAAAACTTTTATTATTAACAGATGTATTAATTGATGGAAGATTTCAAATTGATAGAAGGAATATAAGTTTAAAATATAGAGGCTCAAGTAATCAAAGGGTAATTGATGTAAAGAAATCTATTAAGCAGGGCAAAGTAATTGAATTAGATATAATAGATTAATACACTTGCTTTTACAAAAATATGTATATAGAAAATGTAAGTTATTATCAAATTGATAAAAACTTACATTTTTTATTTATATAAAGTTATCATTTAATTAAAAATATTTTATTAATCATTAGGTTTATTTTGACTAAGTAAAATAATTATAGGATAATTAAATTAGAAGATACAAATTGGGAGGGGTCCATTAATGAAAAATTTAAATGTGAGGTTAAAAATAGTCATTTTATCTCTAATACTGTCGGCTATGATATTAGTAATTGGTGGATTAGGTATATTTCAAATTAAACAAGCAGATTTTAGAATGAAAAAAATGTATGATAATAATTTTTCATCGGTTGTTTATTTAAATAATGCGATAAATTCAGAAAGAAGCATGGAGATTAGTTTATATAAAATCATTTTAAATAATGATAAAGCTTTTCAAGCTAAGGAATATGAGAGATATTTACAATATAGTGAGGAATTTATAGATAATTTTAAAGCTTTTAAAAAAATATTTATAGACGAAGAAACTAGAAAAGCAGCAGTAAATTTAGAAAGTAATTTAAATACTTTCATAGAAGAACAAAATAAGGTTCTCGAACTTGCAATGGGTGGGGATATGAACTTAGCTAAAGAAAAGATGAGTGAGTTGGAATTGAACCTTGGGCAGGGAATAAGATATAAATTAAGTCAAATGGCTGAACATAGTGATAGTTTAGCGCAAAAATTAAAGGAAGATAATCAAAAAGCAATGAATTATTTGATATATGTTTTATTTATTGTTATTGGAGCAGTATTAATTATTGCTGTTGTAATAGCAACGGCTATTAGTAGAAATATTGTAAATCCATTGAAATATGCTGTTTCTGAAATGAAACTAATTTCAACAGGAAATTTTGCTGGTGAAATTGATAATAAGTTATTAAATAGAAAAGATGAATTAGGAATTATTCTAAAGTATGTTGATAATGTAAAAAAATCTTTAGCAAATCTTATTGGAAGTGTAAAAAAAGAAACTTTAAATACAGAGGAAGCTGTAAGTAATATAAATAGTAATATTTATGATTTAAATATAAGTCTTGAAAATATTGCATCAACTTCAGAAGAGATTACTGCAGTAATGGAAGAAACTTCTGCATCTGTACAGGAAATAGAAAATTCAATAAAGTCTATAGAGAAAGCTGCAGAATTTATTTCAAGTAAGGCTAATGAAGGAACTATTATTGTAAGTGAAATAAGTAATAGAGCTTTAAATAATAAAAATTCAGTAAACCTAGGTTTAGAAAATACTAATAAACTTATGAATGCTTCTAAAATTACATTACAAAATGCAATAGAACAGACAAAAGTAATAAATAAAATATATGAATTATCAGAAATAATAATCGAAATTACAGAACAAACTAATCTTTTGGCGTTGAATGCTTCAATAGAAGCCGCAAGAGCAGGAGAGGCAGGAAGAGGTTTTGCAGTTGTTGCTGAAGAAATTAGGAAATTAGCAGAAGCATCTAAAGAATCTGTAATTAAAATAAAAGAAACAGGAGAAGATATTTCTTCTGCAGTAAATATTTTAATAAATAGCTCTAATGCTTTAGTTGAATTCATGGACAATGACTTACAAAAAGAGTTTGTGAATATGTTATCGGTAACAGAGATATATAAAAATGATGGATTATTAATAGATAAGATTGTTAAAGAATTTGATGAAATATCAAGTCAGCTTCTTTCATCTATAAAGGAAATTTCTGATATTATGAATGGAGTTGCACAGGCTTCAGTAGAAGGAAGTAAAGGAATAACTAATATAACTGATAAAGTTTTAGAGGCAAGAAATAAGTCAGAAGAAGCTTTAGTTAATGCTGATAAGGCAAAAGAAAGTACAGAAAAGTTAGATTTAGCAGTAAACATATTTAAAGTTTAATAAGACAAAAATATATAAAGAGTGTGAAGCAATCTTTATTAGTGTACAGTGTACAGTTTCGGAAATAATTCAGCTTAAGTTGAATTATAATATTTATAATCTCTAAAAGAGTTTATAGAAATATAATCTTAGAAATTATGAGTATTTTCTTCCTTAACTGTTAGCAATACTTTTTGAACTGTGAACTAAAAGATTGCTTCGTATTCTTTTATTAGTGCTAATTACTTATATTGTATTTATAGCTAAAAAGAATTTCTTTTTCTGAATTAGCAGGAACAATCATTTCAAATTCTGGGTTTCCATTAGAATCAAGGCTGAAATTATCACTAGAATTTTCCATTTGCCATGGGCTATAAATAGCTTCAGATATTTTAAAATAAACATCTTCATCCTTTGTATTAGTAATTATAAATTGTATTCTTTTTAGAGTATAATCATTATATCGTATATGCTCTAGAATGTTTCTTTTGGCTGTTATATCTAGGGCCTCTCCTATGATCAATGAAACTTCTCTGTTTTCTCCTATGTTTTCAATAGAATTTCCACCGAGGAATTCAAGTTTATTATTAATTCTTTCATAAACATATATTTCTCCTGCTGGAATAGTAAAACCTAGATTATTTTCTATGCTATTATCAAATATTATTTTTATGTCTGCTATAGTTTTATCATATCCAAAATCGTATATTTTTCTATAGGAAATATCATAGGCAGAAAAATTTTTTATTTTCTTTAAACTATTATTATTTATATCATATTTGTCTGCTAAAGTATAAGAATAATAATCCCCTAGTTCTTCAACAGGTATACTGCTAGTTTCAAGAGCTGTGCTTTTGTAGGTAATTATTTGGCCTTCTTGAGGAAGTTTGACATTTCCTGCTACAAATTTAATTGATGCGTTTGAGTAATCAATACCTGAATTGTTTGTTAAATTAAACCAGGATTTTAGTGTTAGTGTTTCTTCTTCTAATATCATTACATAGCTGCTTAACCAGCTTATATTTTTGCTTAAATAATATACTTCTATTTCTTTACAATTGTAATTATTACCTTTTATTAATATGGAATTTGGGATTAGTTCTTCACAAGAAAAGCAAGGATTTGAAATGTTGTTTTTATCATCATTTTTTGAACAACATAAATAATTTACTTCTAAAAAATTATAGTCTACACCTAATACAAGTAAAGAACTTTCTATAATATTTTTACTTATATCAAAGTATTCAATAGTGAATTCAGATTTGCTTTTTCCTAAATTTCTTTTTTCATATATTAAGGCTGTATTATTATAGATTGTAATAGATAAAGTTTTATTTTGGTTTTTAGTAGACTTTATATACATAAAAATCCTTTCTAAAATTAATATACTATTATTATATAATTGCTAATTTATTTAGGTGTTTTTTATTTTTAGAGAAATTTATTTTAAAACAACTTTTAAAAAGGTTGCGAAAAAAGAGTTTTTGTAAAATAATAATAATGAATAAATAATTTTGTATAAGTTAAATATATAATAAATTACATAAAAAGGAGAAAAAGATGGAAGATAAGAATATAAATAATGAAGAAGTACAAATAATGAAGTTTTTAGATGAAGAGGGTAACTTAGTTGAATTCGAAGCTGTAGCAAGAATATTTTTAGAAGAAAAGGAATATCTTCTTTTAGCCCCTTTAGATGAAACTTCTGAAGATTTATATGTATTTAGAATTGATAAGGTTAATGGAAAAGAAGAATTAAATATAGTAGAAGATGATAAAGAGTTTTTAGCAGTAAAAAAAGAATATAAAAAGTTATTGTATTAATTTAGGGGGAAGAAATATGGATTATAATAAGATTTTAAATATTTTATCTGAAAATTATTTAGAGGATATTGAAGAATTAAAAAAGGAAGAAGATTTATATTTAGTTAGATTTTATTTCGATTTTGATAAAGCTGTTTTAGATGCTGCAAAAAGCTATGCTAATGAAACTACTGATTATGAAGAGGAAAGTACAGAATGGTATAAGGAAGCTTTATTGCCTTATTTATATGATTATGCTAATGATGAAGTACTAGATATAATAGAAGAGATAGTTGAAGAATTAGATATATCTGGGGAAGTTATGGCCATTCAAATAGATCCATCTAATTATGAAACAATGGAATTCTTTGCTTTATTTACTGACTATTCTAATGATATTTCAATTGAAGATTTAGTAAAGGATTATTTAATTAAATAGAAGTATAAAATTAATACCTCATTTTGAGGTATTTTTTATGTAAAAATAAAGAACTAATGAGTTCTTCATTATTATAATCAATATGTTAATAAATTAATTAATATTATTAGATATATTAAGCAACTTTATTAAGATATAAATTTATTGATTTTTCTTTTAAGTATTTATTATAAATTTTTCTTTGGGATTTTGTAATAAGTTTGTCTAAATCTTGTGAAAGAAATAAAACAAATTTATTTCTTGGAGAAAGATATACTAATAAAAAGTTAAGTAACTTTTTACGTCTCAGTATTTTTTTCTTGAATTTATTTGTCATTTTAATTTACCTCCATATATTTACAAATTGCCGCTTTGTATAACAATATTATACCAAATAGTATAAAAATGTAAAATAAAAGTATGCAACAAATACATACAAAATTTTACAAAATAATAGGAAGTTTTATAGAATGGAAATTCAGCTAATGCTTACATAAATAAATTTTTACTTATTTATTTATGTAACAAGTTGATATTGTCGGAAAGAGAAGGTAAAATATAATAAAAAATTAAAAAATATGAAAGGAAATTGAAGATGAATTACGAAAATATAAATATAGATGAAGTAATTAAAAGAATAAATGAACTTGCAAAAAAGAGTAAAAATGAAGGATTAAATGATATAGAAAGGGCGGAACAACAAAAATTAAGAAGAATATATATTGATAATATTAAAGGAAGCCTAAAGGCTCATTTAGAAAATATAGAATTAAAAAGAAATAATAAAGGGTGATATAATTGTCAGTTACTGTTGAAAAATTAATAAAAGATTTTGATATGGAGGTATTGGTAGAAGGAAAAAAGAATATAGAAATTTCAGTTAATGATGTAAATAGACCAGGGTTACAATTATCCGGCTTTTATAATTACTTTGCTCCTGAAAGAATACAAGTTATAGGAAAAGCTGAATGGAGCTTTTTAGAAGATATGGGTATGGAGCTAAGAAGAAAAAGAATAGACAAATATTTTAGTTTTAATCTTAAATGTATAGTAATTACAAGGGATTTAGAGCCTCATAGTGAAATGCTAATAGCGGCTAGAAAAAATAATGTTTGGTTAATTAGAACTAATTTAGTAACTACTAAATTTATAAGTAAGTTAACAATTTATTTGGCTGGGCAATTAGCTCCTGAAACAAGAATTCATGGTGTATTAGTAGATGTATACGGTGTAGGAATTGTTATAACTGGGGAAAGTGGAATAGGAAAGAGTGAAACAGCATTAGAATTAATAAAAAGAGGGCATAGACTTGTAACAGATGATGCTGTAGATATAAGAGAAATAGATGGAGAATTGATTGGAAAATCTCCTAAAATAACTATTGGTATGCTAGAAGTTAGGGGAATAGGAATTATAGATGTAGCATCTCTTTACGGATTAAGTTCTATTTCTCCTGAAAAGGAAATTAATCTTTTAATGCATTTTGAACATTGGAAAGATGATGGCGATTATGATAGATTAGGTTTAAATAATGAATATGAAGAAATTTTAGGTGTAAAGGTTAAAAAGTTAAGAATACCTGTTCGTCCAGGAAGAAATATTGCTGTTATAATAGAAGCTGCAGCAGTAAATTACAGGCATTCTTTAATGTCAGATGTAACAGCTGTAGATATAATTGAGAAAAGAATGGATAGCATATTATAATAGATAAATATTTTAGAGTAATTAGGAGGCTTAAAAATGGAGAATAAAGACAAGAAAAGATCCTGGGAAAAGTATCAAGAAGAAAAAAGAGAAGAATTATTTAAATTTTGTGATGGATATATTGATTTTCTTTCAATGTGTAAAACTGAAAGGGAATGTATTTTAACAAGTATTGAAATGGCAAAAGCTTTAGGATACAGAGATTTTAATGAAATAATAGAAAATAATGAGAAAATAAAAGCTGGAGATAAGATTTATGTTAATAATAAAGATAAATCTTTAGCATTATTTTTGATAGGAAAAGAACCTATAGAAAATGGAATGAGAATTGTTGGTTCTCATATAGATTCTCCAAGACTTGATTTAAAACAACGTCCATTATATGAAGATACAAATCTTGCAATGATGGAAACTCATTATTATGGTGGTATTAAAAAATATCAATGGGTTGCATTACCTTTAGCATTACATGGAGTAGTAATAAAAAAAGATGGTACTAAAATTAATGTAGTAATAGGAGAAGATCCAAGTGATCCAGTTATAGGTATTTCAGATTTATTAATTCATTTAGCTGGAAAACAGCAACAAAAGAAAGCTAGTGAAGTAATTGAAGGAGAAGATTTAAATCTTTTAGTTGGAAGTATACCTTTAACTGGAGAAGAAAAGGATGCGGCTAAGGCAAATATATTAAACATATTAAAAGAAAAGTATGATTTTGAAGAAGAGGATTTTGTTTCAGCAGAAATAGAAGTTGTTCCAGCAGGAAGAGCTAGAGATTACGGCTTAGATAGAAGTATGGTTATAGGTTATGGCCAAGATGATAGGGTTTGTGCATATACTTCTTTAATGGCATTATTAGATTTAGATAAGACTAAATACACTTCTGTAGTTTTATTAGTAGATAAGGAAGAAATAGGTAGTGTTGGAGCTACAGGAATGTATTCAAGATTCTTTGAAAATACAGTAGCAGAAATCATGAATAATATAGGTGAATATTCTGAATTAAAATTAAGAAGAGCTTTAGCTAATTCAAAAATGTTATCTTCAGATGTAACAGTAGCTTATGATCCCAATTATCCATCTGTTTTGGAAAAGAATAATACTGCATACTTTGGAAAAGGAATTGTTTTTAGTAAATATACTGGTGCAAGAGGAAAATCAGGATGTAATGATGCTAATCCAGAATATATTGCTTGGTTAAGAAACATAATGGATAAAAATGATGTAGATTATCAAACTGGTGAACTTGGTAAAGTAGATCAAGGCGGCGGTGGAACAATTGCATATATATTAGCTCAATATAATATGGAAGTTATAGATTGTGGTGTTGCTCTACAAAATATGCATGCACCATGGGAAGTTTCAAGTAAGTTTGACGTTTATGAAACAATGAGAGGCTATAAGGCCTTCCTAGAAGAAGAATAAAAAATAAAAAAAGGCTACTGAGAAGCAGCCTTTTTTTATTTTTACTTCACATATTTTAATATTTGTGAATATAATATACAAGTACAATAAAAGGGGGCGAAAAAATGAAAATAGATACAAGTAGATTTAAAAATTATGGATTTTGGGTTTCAATATTTGCTCTAATTCCAATGGTGTTAAAAGCTTTGGGAATGGAAATAATTCCTGAGCAATATGAAACTATAACAACAGCTATTTTAACCATACTTGTAGCCCTTGGTATTCTTAATAATCCAACTACTGAATGTAAGTGGTATAGAGATGATTTAAAAACAATAGAATCTGAGAATAAAAAGGCATAAAGTATAAAAATAGCAAATAATAATGGGGGCTTATGAAAGTGTTTTTCACTTTATTACATGTGCCCCTTTTAAATTATTTCCCTAGTCCATTTTAACATTTCTAAAATATCTTCTTCTTGAGGAATTACAACATCTCCTACTTTCCCGTGTCTAGTATCATTTTCAATTCCATGATAATCAGAACCGCAGGATATGTACAAATTTTTTTCTTTGGCTAAGTTTATAAATTTTATTGTATCACTTTCTTTATTTTGATAATATATTGCTTCGATACCATCAAATTTAAGATTTAATAATTCATTTAATGGAAATTTTTTTATTAAGACAGGATGTGCTAAAAAGACAATTGCATTGAATTTTTTTAGCAAACTTACGCCTTCCTCTGTAGAAATTTTTGTAGATGGTATATATGCAGGGCAGTGATTACCAATAAAATTATTAAAAATATAATCATGATCATAAGGGTATCCGGCATCTATTATTGCTTTAGCAATATGAGGTCTTGCAATAGTGTCTTTTCCATAGGATAAAACATTATTTACATCAATTTCAATGTTATTATATTTTTTTAAATTTTCTACTATTTTATATGCTCTTGCAATTCTATTATTCTTAAATTCTTCTAGGATTTTATTCAATTCAGCATTTTTATAGTCATCTTTATTAAAAAAACCTAAAATATGAATAGATTCACCTTTATATTCAGTAGATAATTCTATTCCAGGAATAAAATTAATATTTAGAATTTTTGCCTCTTCTAAAGCTTCATTTATTCCAGAAATGGTATCATGGTCAGTTAAGGCAAAGCAGTCTAGTTTTTTCTCTTTAGCCATTTTTACTATATCTTTAGGTCGGCATCTACCGTCAGAATAGCTGGAATGTATATGTAAATCGCAAATAAACATCAACAGTCTCCTTTCGATAATGTTTCATAATTATTTTTATCTTTTTTTTATTATGATATAATCAATTCATTAAAGGTATTTTAACATAATAAAGGGATTTTTAATACTAAATAAAGAATTAAATTATTTTGCTTTAATATACAAATGTAGAGATAAAAGGAGGAAGTGTCTTGAATAAGGAAAAAATTATTGATGGAGTTAAATTAATTTTGGAAGGTATTGGTGAAGATATAAATAGAGAAGGCCTTGTTGAAACACCAGATAGAATTGCTAGAATGTATGAAGAAATATTTTCTGGTTTAAATGCAAATGCAGAAAAAGAATTATCAAAAACTTTTGAAGTTGATCAGAATAATTTAGTGTTGGAAAAGGATATAAGATTTTATTCAATGTGCGAACATCATTTTGTGCCTTTTTATGGAAAAGCTCATATTGCTTATATTCCAAAAGGAAGAGTTGTTGGACTTTCTAAGTTGGCAAGATGTGTTGAAATTTATGCAAAAAAACCTCAGTTGCAGGAGAGATTGACTAATGAAGTTGCAAATGCAATAATGGAATATTTAGATGCTGAAGGGGTTATGGTTGTAATAGAGGCAGAGCATATGTGTATGTCTATGAGAGGTATTAAGAAACCAGGTTCTAAAACTTTAACTACTGCTTGTAAAGGATGCTTTAAGGAAGATTATAATTTGAGAAGAGAGGTATTAGATTTAATAAAATAATAGGGGGTATTATGGAAAAGGTGAATAAAATATTAAGTCATCCAAAATATAAAAAGTTATTAGAAGAATTAAAGTTGTTAGAAAAAAACAGGATTTTTTGCAAACATTCTTTGATACATTTTTTAGATGTAGCAAGAATTGCTTATATAGAAGTCTTAGAAAAAGGGCTAAATTATAAAAAAGAAGTAATTTATGCGATAGCTCTTTTACACGATATTGGAAGAGTAATAGAATACAAAGAAGGTATTCCTCATAATATTGCTAGTGCTGAACTTGCTAGAGAAATATTGAAAGATATAGAGTTTTCAGAAGAAGATAAAGATATGATTTTAAAATGTATAATAGATCATAGAAATGAAAATACAGATTGTTTATCAAAAATTATTTATGATGCTGATAAATTTTCAAGAAACTGTTTTGATTGTGTAGCTAGAGATTTATGTAAATGGTCTGAAGATAAAAAAAATAAAATCATAAAACATTAAAAATACGAGTATGGGGGTTAAAATGAAAATAGGCAATAAAATATTAGATTTTAATAAAAGAACTTATATTATGGGAATCTTAAATGTAACACCAGATTCTTTCTCAGATGGCGGCATGTATAATAATATAGAGGCAGCCTTAAAAAGAGCAAAAGAAATGGTTGAAGAAGGGGCTGATATTATTGATGTGGGTGGTGAATCTACAAGACCAGGAGCATCTTATGTAGAAGCTGAAGAAGAAATTAAAAGAGTTGTTCCAATAATTAAGGCAATTAAAAGGGAGTTGGATGTATTAATTTCTATTGATACATATAAAAGTCAGGTAGCAGAAGAAGCGATAAAGGCTGGAGCGGATATAGTTAATGATGTTTGGGGACTTAAAAAAGATAAAAATATGGCAAGTATTATAGTTAAATATGATGTACCATGTATATTGATGCATAATAGGGATGAAAGGCCTTATAATGATTTAATGAGAGATCTTTTAGATGATTTATATGAAAGTATTAGTTTAGCAAAGAATGCTGGCATAAAAGCTGATAAAATAATTTTAGATCCTGGAATTGGTTTTGCAAAAACTTATGAAGAAAATTTAGAGGTTATGAATAACTTAGAGAAAATAGTGTCCTTAGGTTATCCAGTTCTTCTTGCAGCTTCAAGAAAAAGAATGATTGGATATGCTTTAGATCTTCCTGTAGAAGAGAGATTAGAAGGAACTTTAGCTACAACTGTAATAGGAATAATGAAGGGCTGTCATATGGTCAGAGTTCATGATGTTCTTGAAAATAAGAGAGTGGCCTTAATGACAGATAAAATAATTAAAAGATAGAGGGATTTTAATGGATAAATTATATTTAAAGGATGTTGAAATTTTTGCTAATCATGGTGTATTTAAAGAAGAAAAAGCTTTAGGACAAAAATTTATACTTTCCCTTGAATTAGAATTAGATCTTAGAGAAGCTTCAAAAAATAATGACTTAACTAAATCAGTTCATTATGGGGAGTTATGTCTTGAAATTGAGAAAGAGTTTCAAAAAGAAAGTTATGATTTAATAGAGACTGCTGCTGAAAAAATTGCAGAGTATGTATTATTTAATTACGATTTAGTTAAGGGAATTAAGGTTTTATTAAAGAAACCATGGGCTCCTATTGGAAGGCATTTAAATTATGCAGCTGTAGAAATAGAAAGAAGATGGAATACTGCTTACATAAGTCTTGGAAGCAATATAGGAGATAAAGATAATAACATTAAGATTGCAATAGATAAAATAAAAAAACATAGAGGAATTAAAGTTACAAAGATATCAACAATAATAGAAACAGAACCTTGGGGCTATAAAGAGCAAGATACTTTTAAAAATGCAGCTATAGAAATTAAAACAATTTTAAGTCCCCAAGAATTAATGACAGCACTTTTAAATATAGAAAAAGATATGAAAAGAGAAAGAATTATAAAATGGGGACCAAGAATCATTGATTTGGATATTATTTTATTTGAAGATTTTATAACTTCAGATGAATATGTAACTATTCCTCACCCAAGAATGGAAGAGAGACTATTTGTTTTAGAACCATTAAATGAGATAGCTCCAAATGCTATTAATCCATTAAGTAGAAAAAGAATTTCTAAAATGTTAGAAGAAGCAAAAATAATTAATAATTAAAAGCTGATAGTAAAAAATCCTCTAGAAAGTTAGAGGATTTTTTCTTTTATTAAAGCTAAATTATTTCATAAATTTTGAATTTTATATTGAATTTAAAGTCTTATCCTTCAAATCCTTTTACTACTTTTTTTATATATTCACAGAATTTATATAAATTATAGTAATCAGGAACATTTTTCATTGTCAAGATATCCTCTTTATAGATACCATCCCAAGGATAAACAGAAATAAGTTCTTCATCATAAATATTTATTATGTATTTAAAATCACTAAATTCAACAATTAATTTATATTTAGGAGAAGAAGGTAGATCTATATCTGTTTTAAAATTTTCTGTATCTATAGCATCAAAAAATTCTGGTAAAATACTATGTTCTTCCTTATTAACATCATAGGAAACATAGAAATCCATATCAAAGACCTTTAATTTATATTCTTCATTATTTAGTATCTTCTTATATATTTCATTTGTATAATAATCAGGAGTTGGTTTACTTTTAGTTTTTGAATATTGAGCACTATTTATATTACAAGATATAAAAAACAAAGGAATAATTAAGATGATTATATAACAAACAAATTTTTTCATATTACCCTCCAAAATGGTTTATATAGATATTTATTCATTTTTATATATAATTAGAACAATAATTGATTACTATGAATAAAATGGGAAAAGGAAAAGGTAATAATTTCATTAAAAGTGTAGTAAAAATAATTAATAATAATATTTAGGAGAGTAATATGTATATAATTGCAACAGTTGGACCGAAAACTTTAGATAAGTGGATTATTAAGGAACTTATGGAGAATGGAATAAATATACTTAGGTTTAATTGTTCTCACTTTAATAAAGAAGATTTTGAAAATGTAATTAGTAAAGCAAGAAATATAAATAATAATATAAAAATATTAGTGGATTTATGTGGAAAGAAAATTAGAGTATCTAAAGAACTTAAATATATATATAAAATTTATAATAATCAAGAGATATACTTTTGTGGAGAAGATTTGTATAAGAAAATCGATCTTTCTAAATATCAATATAATAAAATAATACCATTAAATATTAATACTAATGAAATAGAAAAAAATAATATTGATTCAATATCAATAAAAGATAATACAATGAAATTTAAAATAATATCAAAAGAGAATGGTATAATTAAAGCCAAAGTGATAAGAGGGGGAATTATTAGGGCTGGTAAGGGCTGTAATTTATCAAATCTAAATAGTAGCCGTCCAATATTAAGTGAAGAAGATAAGAAATATCTTTTATGGGCAATAAAAAATAATGCAGATATTATATGTCAATCTTTTGTAGAAAGTGGAAAGGAAATTGAAGTATTAGAAGAGATTATTAAAAAGGAAGCTGCTAACAAAATTGAAATTTGGGCTAAAGTAGAAACACCAAGAGGCATCGATAATTTAGACGAAATTTTTAACAAGGTAGATACTATCATTTTAGGACGGGGGGATTTGGTACCTGAAGCTGGAATTCTTCAGGCTGTAAAGTTACAAGATATAGCAATAAAGAAAGCAAAAGCGAAAAATAAGAAAATAGTTGTGGCTACTAGATTATTAAATAGTATGAAAAATGGTCAATGCCCTAATATTAATGAAATAGAGGGAATTTATTATTTTTTAATAAATAATATAGATGGATTTTTATTAGCAGGTGAAACTTCTATAGGAAAAGCTCCTTTAGAAACTGCAGCTTTTTTGAATAAAGCAATAAAATATTTTAAGAGCTAGGAGGAAGGAATGATGAAAAATCGGGAAAAGTATATTAATTTAATTCTATGGCTACTGCTAGCTTTAGCAATGATATATTTAATTTATAAGGGATATATTTTCTTTTATAGTTTTTAATATCAAATAAAATCTAGATACATATTTATTGCTATATTATAGTAGATTAACTATTTATTTTATGTATCTAAATTTATTTTTATATTTTTTTGTAACAAAAATGACATATATAAATGATAATATAAAAATAGTTGTTAGTGCATATAGTAATATATAATTATCCCCTTATTTACAAAGAATGATATCCTTTTTAGGATATCATTCTTTGTTTTTAAATTACTTTTCATAAAATAGTTATTTATTAAATAAGATAGAATAATTAAAGAATTTATCTATGAAAAAAGTTCCATTATTCTGCAAATTATTGTAATAATTGATGGAATTTGATAAAATATTTTATGTAAATAATGGAAAGGTGCTGTTGTTAATATGAAAAAGTATATTATTGTCATTATTAATAAATTAAAAGATAAATTGAATTATAATATTAAAATGAAGATATCAATAGTTATTGCTTATGTATTAATTTTGGCTGCAGTAATAGTTACAGGTACTATTTATTCAAGGAAAATGAATGAAAAGTATATTAGTTCAAAAGATAGTTTAATATTAAAGAAAGATAATTTGAATAGTCAGAATGAAGAAGATAAAATATTAGAGGAGAAAAAGGAAGAAGATTTAAAGAAGGAAAAAATAAATGAATTAAAAGTAAAGATACAAGAAATAGATCCTTTTTATGAATTTATGGAAAGCTTTCAAGATATAGATGAAGAGATTGGGTATTATGAAGAAGTTTATAAGGAATTATTAAATAAATCTACTGAAGAAGAAACCAATGAGCAATCTGATTATTATTATGAGGAAGCTGAACCAACTACACAATATCCTAATACAGAATACCTGCCTACTGAACCAACTAATCCACAGCAGCAAGAAACACAGAACAATAATCATAATCCTATTGAAGAAGATAATGAAAAAGAAAATGAAGAAGAAAAAGAAAAAGAAGAAAAAACTGAAGAACAAAATCAACATAAACACGAACAATCGGTTGAAGATAGTGATGAAGGAACAACAGAAATTAATGAAGCTGCACAATCGAGCAATAATATGAATCAAGAGTCAGTATCTTCTGAAGAAAATGAGAATTAAAATTAATTAAGAAATATTTATAAAATTACATAAAAAAAGAAGTACAAATTAGTACTTCTTTTTTTGGTGCCGGCAGTGGGACTCGAACCCACATGGTTTCCCGCATGATTTTGAGTCATGTGCGTCTGCCAGTTCCGCCATGCCGGCGAGAACAAATAAATTATAGCAAAAAATTTAATAACTGGCAAGAAAAATATAAATAAAATATTTAAATAAAATATTTAAATAAAATATTTTTCTGATTTAAGTTTTATATGAATATATAATAAGGTATTTATAAACTTAAAAAAAAATATTCATTATCTCATATTGAAATGATAAGTGGCTATGATATAATATGAATATAATTTAAGTTATGAGGAAACAAAAGGGTGGGTTAATATGAACAATAGATTAAAAACAATATTATATATAATGAGTGGAATAGTAATAACATGGATAATATTGAGTTTAGCAATTAAGATTTTTATATGGCTGCTGCCATTTATATTGGTCTTGTATGCAGTCTTTATAATAAGAGGATATATTAATAATAAAAAAAGGAATAAAGCATCAAATGAAATTAAGTATAATTCAAGGGAGGATAACATAGACTTTGTTGAAACTTATTCAAATTTAGTAGACGACTCAACTGTTGAAGTCATTGAGGTTGAATATACTGATATTGATAAATAGTGTTATATATAGTTAAAATGAATAGGGAGGCTTTATAAAGCCTCTTTTTTAAAAAATATGAAAGATTGTTGTAATAATCCTTCATTTATTATATAATAAACTTAAAAAATTATAGAATGGGGGCAAAAAATGAATAAAATAAAAATGAAAACGCCATTAGTTGAAATGGATGGAGATGAAATGACAAGAATTCTTTGGGGGATGATTAAGGAGGAATTGTTAAAACCTTTTATTGATCTTAAGACTGAATATTATGATTTAGGCCTTGAACATAGAAATGAAACTGAAGATAAAGTTACTATTGAAGCTGCAGAAGCAATAAAAAAATATGGGGTAGGTGTAAAATGTGCAACAATAACTCCTAATGCTGCAAGAGTCAAAGAATATAATTTAAAAGAAATGTGGAAAAGTCCTAATGGAACTATTAGGGCAATTTTAGATGGTACGGTTTTTAGGGCACCAATTATAGTAAAATCTATAAAACCATATGTAAAGGGTTGGGAAAAGCCTATTACTATAGCTAGACATGCTTATGGAGATGTATATAAAGATATAGAAATGAAAATACCTGGAAAGGGAAAAGTAGAATTAGTTTATACTGACGAAAATGGTAATGAAACTAAGGAATTAGTTCATAACTTTAATGAAGCTGGAATAGTATTAGGAATGCATAATTTAAATAAGTCAATAGAAAGTTTTGCAAGAAGTTGTTTTAATTATGCTTTAGATACAAAACAAGATTTATGGTTTGCTACAAAAGATACAATCTCAAAAAAATATGATCATACTTTTAAGGATATTTTCCAAGAAATATATGATAACGAATATAAAGAAAAATTTGAAGAGGCCAATATAGAATATTTTTATACTTTAATAGATGATGCAGTGGCAAGAGTTATAAAGTCAAAGGGTGGATATATCTGGGCTTGTAAAAATTATGATGGAGATGTAATGAGTGACATGATTGCAACAGTCTTTGGTTCTCTCGCAATGATGACTTCAGTTTTAGTGTCTCCAGAAGGTTATTATGAATACGAAGCTGCTCATGGAACAGTGCAAAGACACTATTATAGATATTTAGAAGGTAAGGAAACTTCTACAAATTCTGTAGCAACCATTTTTGCTTGGACAGGAGCTTTAAGAAAAAGAGGGGAATTAGACAAGCTGGAAGATTTAGTTGAATTTGCTAATAAGTTAGAAGAAGCTACCATACAAACTATAGATGAAGGTTACATGACTAAGGATTTAGCTATGATTTCAGATTTTGATAATATTACTGTTACAAATTCAGAAGAGTTTATTAAAGAAATAAGAAAAAGATTAGAAAAGAAAATGTAGATAAAAAAGATAGGATATAATTAATATAAATATAGAATTTTTTTATAAAGAAGAGTTGGCATGCTCTTCTTTTTTGTAGTTTTTACTTATATTTTAAATATTGCTTAGCTTATTTCTTATGTAAATGTTATAATTTATATAGTTACAGAGCTTATAATTTTTTAGTATAAATATAATAGAATGTTAAAGGGGAGAAGAATATGAAAGGCTATAGCAGCAAAATCCTAATAGATTATCCAATTGAAAAGGTATTTAAAGTTTTTATTGATATAAATAAAAGAGAAATGCCTAGATTTAATAAGAAAAATCCAACTGAAACCTCCTATTCAAAAGTTATAAAACAGGTGGGAAAAACAAAAATTGAAATGATAACAAAAGTTACAGGATATGAAAAAGATAATTTGTATGAGGTTACAAGCACTGTGGATGGAGATACGTATATTTCAAGGTATGAATTTAAAAAGATAAATGATGATAAGACAGAAATAACTTTGACAGAAAGGCAAAATACAGGTTTAATTTCAAAAATATATATTATGTTTAAGGGTATTACAGCTAAAAATAAATTAAAAAGAAAATTAGAAAAAATAAAAGAGGGGATAGAAAGGGAAATAAGTAGAAGGAGATAGAATATAGGACAATGGACAATTGAGGATAAAAACAATAGGAGATTTCTGAACTTATATTTCTTGATTCAGAACTGCTTAACTATTCCTCAATTGTCAACTGTTAATAGTCCATTATCAATTGACTAAATTGCCCAATTTCCATTTAAAAAGATTTGAATTTTTTCTCCATCCTTATTTATTCCAGTAATATTTAAGTCTTCAGTTCCTATCATAAAATCTTCATGAATAATAGAATCATTAGCACCCTTTGATAACAATTCCTCTTTTGTCATATTTTCTCCATTTTCAATGTTGATAGGATATGCAGCTCCAAAGGCTAAGTGACAGGATGCATTTTCGTCAAATAAGGTATTATAGAAAATTATATTTGATTTTGATATTGGAGAATCATAAGGTACAAGGGCAACCTCTCCTAGGTAACTAGCACCTTCATCAGTTTCTAACATTTTTTTTAGGGTATCATAGCCTTCTTCAGCAGAAAAATCAACAACCTTACCATTTTTAAAAGTTAACTTAAAATTATTTATAATGTTACCACCATATATTAGGGGTTTAGAAGAGACTACAGTACCATTTACAGCATCTCTTTTTGGCATTGTGAATACTTCTTCAGTAGGCATATTGGCATTAAATTCTAAGCCGTTATAACAATATTCTGAACCTCCACTCCAAATATGATCAGCAGGTAATTCTATAGTAAGGTCGGTACCTTTATTATTGGTATAATGAAGACTTTTAAATTTTTGATAATTTAAGAAGTTTAATTTTTCATGGAGTTTAGAATTATGTTCATCCCATGCTTTTATTGGATCTTCTTCATAGAGTCTAACAACTTTAAATATTTGATCCCATAATTTATTAACAGCCTCATCAGCAGAAGCGTTATTAAATACTTTTTTAGCCCATTTTTCAGTAGGAACTGATACAACTGTCCAACGTATTTTATTAGACATTGAAAGTTCATAATATTCCTTTAAGGCTTTTGAACGGGCTTGTTGATAAGCAGATACCTTTTCAGCAGGCACACCTTTATAGGCATCTGGGTCAGAAGCTGATATCGATATTACACAGCAGCCTTCTTTAGCATATTTATTGTAAGATTCTGAAAACCACTCAGGTATATTTGATAAAGTTTCAATAGAGGCATTTTCTAATGTAAGTCTTTGTATAACTTGATCAGAATAACGCACTATAACTTCCTTTGCCCCTTCTTTATAGGCTTCTTCAGTAATTACCCTTGCAAATTCATAGCATTCAATAGGAGTATTTATCATAAGTACTTGATCTTTTTGAAGATTAACTCCTTTTTTTACAGCTAGTGATGCATATTTTTTTAGCATATTTTTAATATCCATATAAATCACCTCATTTTATCATTTATTAATATTTTTACATATTGCAATAAAATAGTCTAGTAGAAAATGCTAAGGTATAATTTACCTTGAGATTAAGAATAATTATTAATATAATAAATTGAGAAGTTTACAGTAAATCGTTAAAAGTTAAAGTCAAAGCAGTATTTAAAATCAGGGTATTAAAATATAGAATATTTTTAGTTAAAGAATTATAAAATATTAATTTTTATTTAATGTTATAATATAAAGAAAGATAGTATAATTGAAATATTAAAACATTAAGGATATTCCTTAATTTGGAGGGAAAGATGGAAAGATTATTAATTTTAGATACTAATTCATTATTAAATAGAGCTTTTTATGCTATACCAGATTTAACAACATCTGAGGGTATTCATACAAATGCAGTTTATGGATTTTCTAATATGCTTTTAAAAATGAAGGAGGAATTAAAACCTGATTATATAGTAGCGGCTTTTGATAGAAAAGCTCCAACCTTTAGGCATTTAGAATATAAGGATTACAAAGCTGGAAGAAAGAAAATGCCAGAGGAACTTGTAGAGCAATTTCCTATAGTAAAAGAGTTATTAAATTTACTTTCGATTAATATTTATGAAATAGATGGTTTTGAAGCAGATGATATAATAGGTTCCCTAGCAAAATTTGCGGAAAAAAATGGAATAGAGGTTTATATAGTAACAGGAGATAGAGATGCTCTTCAATTAGCTTCAAAAAATATTAATGTTGTAATTACAAAGAAGGGAGTTACAGAAACAGCTATATATAATGAAGAAAAATTCATTGAGGACTTTGGGGTAACTCCAACACAATTTATTGATGTTAAGGGATTAATGGGGGATAAATCAGACAATATTCCGGGAGTACCAGGAGTAGGAGAAAAGACTGCATATAAGTTGATTCAAACCTATGGTTCTATTGAAGGAGTATTAAATAATATTGATAATATATCAGGGAAAAAGATTAGGGAAAATCTTGAAACTTATAGGGAACAAGCAATTTTTAGTAAAAAATTAGCTACAATAATGATTGATGTTCCAATAGAATTTGATTTAGAAGAAATAAAAAATAAAGATAGTTATAATCTTGAAGGATTAAGAAAATTTATTTATAAATATCAATTAAAATCATTATTAAAAAGAATTCCAGAAGTGGAAGAAGGGAAAAATGAAGCAAATGAAAATATAGAAGTAAAGGAAATTGATAATTATGAAGGTTTTATGGAAATTGAGAAGAATTTAGAAGGAAGCTGTTATATTATTTACAACGCTCTAAATAAAGAAAGATATTCTAAAATTGAATTAGAAAAATTATATATAAAAAATAAAAATAAGGTATATTTAATAAATTTTAAATATATATTTCAAGGAAATAGTTCTATAGTAGATATATTAAAATCTATTATGGAAAATGAAAATTTAATAAAAATAATTCATGATGGAAAAGCTTTAGTAACTATATTAAATAAGCTAGATATAAAGATTAAGAATTTTAAATTTGATACTGCTATTGCTGCTTATTTAATTGATTCAGCAAAATCATCTTATGATCTTTCTACTTTGATAAGTGAGTATTTACTTGAAGAAATATCAGGAAATGAAGAGAATCAAAAAATAAAAAGCTGTTTTAAATTAGATAAAGTTTATAAAGTTTTAGAAGAAAAAATAAGGGAAGAGAATATGGAAGATCTTTATTATAAGATTGAGCACCCATTAATATTTGTTCTTTCTTCTATGGAATCTATAGGATTTAATGTAAATAAAGAAAAATTAAATGAACTTGCAATTAAATTTAAAGAAGAAATTTATAAAACAGAAAAGGAAATCTTTGCTTTAGCTGAAGAAGAATTTAATATAAATTCTCCAAAGCAGTTGGGAAAAATATTATTTGAAAAGCTAGATCTGCCTGTTATTAAGAAAACAAAAACAGGTTACTCCACTAATGCTGATGTTCTTGAAAAGCTGCAAGATAAGCATGAAATAATACCTAAAATAACATATTATAGGCAAATTACAAAATTAAATTCAACTTATGTTGAAGGTCTAAAAAATGTTATTGATGAAGATGGTCATATTCATTCAAGTTTTAATCAAACTGTTACTACAACAGGCAGACTATCTAGTACAGAACCAAATCTCCAAAATATTCCAATAAAATATGAAATGGGTAGAGAAATAAGAAAGGTATTTATTCCAAATGAAAAGGGAGATTTATTGTTATCTTGTGACTATTCCCAAATTGAGCTTAGAGTTTTAGCTCATATGGCAAATGATGAAAATATGATAGATGGTTTTAAGCATCATAGTGATATTCATAGAAAAACGGCATCAGAAGTGTTTAAAGTTCCAATTGAAGAAGTAACGCCATTAATGAGAAGTAGAGCTAAGGCAGTAAATTTTGGTATTGTTTATGGAATAAGTGATTTTAGTCTTGCCCAAGATTTAAATATAACAAAAAAAGAAGCAAGTAAATATATGGATATATATTTTGATAGATATCCTAAAATTAAAGAATATCTTGATAATACAATTAAAGAAGTAAAAGAAAAAGGATATGCATTAACCATATTAAATAGAAGAAGAGCAATACCAGAATTAAAATCTTCAAATAAAATTGTAAAGGCTTTGGGAGAAAGGCTTGCTATGAATGCACCAATTCAAGGAAGTGCAGCAGATATTATTAAGTTAGCTATGGTCAATGTTTATAATAAAATAGAAGAAATGAATTTAAAAAGCAGAATTATATTACAGGTTCATGATGAACTTATTTTAAATGTAAAAAGAGATGAACTTGATACTATAAAAACTTTAGTAAAAGAGGAAATGGAAAATGTGCTAGAGCTTAGAGTGCCATTAGAAGTTGATACAAATATAGGTGAAACTTGGTATGATGCGAAGTAGGAGGTATTTACTTAAATGATTAAAATTGGGCTAACAGGAGGAATTGGATCAGGTAAGAGTACAGTATCTAAGATGTTTCAAGAAAAGGGAATTAAAGTGATAGACGCAGATCTAATTGCTAGAGAAGTGCTTGTAAAATATCCAGAAATACTTGATAGAATAAGAATTGATTTTGGGGAAGCCTTTTTTGACTGGAAGGGAGAGTTTAGGAGAAAAGAATTTGGAAATCATATTTTTAGATTTCCAAAGCAAAGAAAAAAATATGAAGATATAATAATTCCTTATATTAAAAAGGAAATTTATAATGAATTAGAAAAATATGAAAAATCTAATGAAAAAATAGTAATATTAGATGCGCCTACTTTAATAGAAAATAATCTTCATAAGGATATGGATTTTGTTATTTTAGTATGGGTAGATAATAACACTCAAATAATGAGAATAAAAAATAGAGATAAATTATCAAGGGAAGATATATTAAACAGAATTAATTCGCAAATTTCTTTAGATAGAAAAAAGGATTATGCTAATATAATAATTGATAATAGTAAGGAAATTTTAAAAACAAAGGCGCAAGTTGATAAAATATCAGATTTTTTAAATATAATTTAAAGTAAGGAGTTGCAATGAAATTTAGACGAGTATTAACAATTCTTATATTAATTTTAGTTGGATATTTTAGTACTATATTTATTATGAAAAATTATATATTTCCTTATAAGTATTCAACATATATAGAAAAGTATAGTGAGGAATTTAATGTGGATCCTTACTTAGTTTTAGCCGTTATAAAAGCAGAAAGTAATTTTAATGAAAAAGCTGAATCCAAAAAAAGAGCTAAAGGTTTGATGCAAATAATGGATAGTACAGGAGAATGGGCAGCCAAAGAATTAGGAATAAATTATTTTTTACCTTCTATGCTTTTTGATGAGGAATTAAATATAAAGATGGGATGTTGGTATTTAGCCAATTTGGAGGACGAATTTGGAAGTATTGATTTAATAATAGCAGCTTATAATGGCGGAAGCGGAAATGTAAATAAGTGGCTAAATGATGAAGATTTCTCTTCGGATGGAGAAAGCCTTGATTATATTCCTTTTAATGAGACTAAGAAATATGTAGATAGAGTTAAGGTATACTATAACATATATAAATATCTTTATGAAAAATAAAAAATATTAAATAGAATTTTTATTGAATAGGTATCAGAGAATATTTCTTGGATAATAGAGTTTTGTGATTAAATGATATTGCCAATATCTAAGTTCTGATACCTATTATTTTTTTATATAAGTTATTTTGTATATTTTTTACTCTTTTTCTTTACAGAATAGCCAAAAGAGCCTAGGGCTTTTTGATTAATACCAAAGTATTCACCGTGATTATAGCAAATTAAGTTAGCCTTATTAAAGCAGATCCTACCTTTTTCATCTATTATAGTTTCATCTACTTTTATATTAATAACATCTAATAAGAATAAATGGTGGCTTCCAAGAGGGATAATTTCTTTAACTTTACATTCTAAAGCAACAGGAGATAATTCTAGTGAAGGAGTTTCAATGGAAGCTCCCTTATTTAATTTATAGCCGAAATGCTTTATTTTATCAATTTTCCTTCCTGAAGTAACTCCGCAGTAGTCTAGAAATTTAACCATATTTCTTGTTGGAAGATTAATAACACATTCTCCACTTTCTTTTATATACTCGTAGGAAAGACGTTCTGGTCTAATACCCACTGCAATAATTGGTGGTTTTGTACATACAGTACTTATCCAGCCTACAGTAAAAGCATTTACTTTGTTTTCCTTATTTTTACTAGTAATAAGTACAACTGGAGTAGGGTTTAGCATAACACTACCTTTAAAATTAAGTTTTTTCATAAACATTTCTCCTTTATTATGTATCATATTGGATTATAACACAAAAATGCTGATTCGCAACATGAGTTACGAATCAGCAAAAATAACAGTTTAGCCTTTCAGCTTTGTAAAAATAATTCTAAATTTTATATTTTGAATTATAAAGGATTTTAATATCTTCTTCTTCTCCTTCTTCTTTTTCGTATATTAACTATTTTAATTATGAATATTATTAAAGCTATTGTAATAACTATAATTAATAAAGCTAATAGGTATAAAGCTATATTGGCTTTTATTAAGTCAAAGGCAGATAATTTAACTGAAGCTGATACTTCTTCACTATATAATCCAGATGAATAAGTTAATTTAAGATCATCTTCACCAGCTAATTTCCATGCATTTTTTTCTTCACCATTGTAGGAAATAGATGCATGTTCATCGTTATAAGAATTTTTATAATAATTTACATCTGTATTTAAGATTAAAGGTGCAGTAACTGTTTTTTCAGGTCCGAAAAATCTGAAGCTTTTATAAGTTAAATCAATTGTTCCTATTTCTTCTCCAGCATTTTTATAAATTTGTTTATCTGTTGAATAACTATAATCTGCAATTTTTTCAGTATCTTTAAATACATTAAGACCATCTAGGCCATACTCAGATTTTAATACTACAGTAACTAATTGTCTGCCATTTCTTTCATAGAACCCAACAAAGCAATGACCTGCTTGTTCCTCGGTTCCTGTTTTTCCTCCTATATTACCATTTTTACCAATAACTTTATTTCTAAATTCTATAAGCATTGTTTGATTTCCTAAAGCTATAGAAATATTTCCGGATTTAGGAGCAATAGTTTCGCGTATCCAATCATTTTTAAAGGCTTCTATTGCAATTACTGCTAAATCATAAGCGGTAGTTTGATTTATGTTAGTATTGGAAGGATTTAAAGGATCTATTTCTAAGCCGGAAGGATTATAGAATTTTGTGTTTTTAAGGCCCAAAGCTTGAGCTTTTTCATTCATCATTTTAACAAATTCATCAACAGTACCAGCAACATTTTCTGCCATTAAATATGCAGTATCATTTGCAGAGTATATCATAACTGCTTTCATTACATCATCAGCAGAAATTCGATCTCCTACTTTTGCATTTATAAAGTTGTTTAAAGAAGTTTCTGTAATTTTTTTAGCTGTTTCTGTATAAGAAATAATATCTGATTTATTTTTATTTTCTGCAAATAATAGGGAAGTCATTAATTTTGTTGTACTAGCCGGTGACATTATGGCATCGGCGTTTTTTGAATAGATAACTTCTCCTGTTTCTATGTCCATAGTAATTGCAGCTTCTCCAATTATTTCAGGCTCATTAATTGAAATTTCTTCGGCTTTAATACTAGTAAAGCTGCTTATAAAAGGAGTAGTTAATGATATTGCAAGTGCCAAAGATAAATTTCTTAAAAAATGTTTTCTTCTCAATTTTATTTCCTCATTTCTAATCTATAATTTTTGTTTTAGTAATAGAAAAATTTATTTAGACAATCTTTTTATCATTACTTCTTTAGCTTTATATTCAATTGTATCGTCAATTTTTTCAAGAGAAATGCTTTCTCCGTATTTTTTTGAAAGAGCAATGCTTAAGAATCTGTCAGCTAGCTCTGGATTTTTTGAAAGTAATGAATGGAAATAGGTACAATAGGTGTTTTTATATATACAACCTTCATATTTATCTTCGCCATTATTTCCATATCCATATATACATTTACCTAGTGGTTTTAAACCATTAGTATATGTTCTTCCTGAATGATTTTCAAAACCTACATAAGTTTCATCAAAATCTTCATTATAAATGATAGTATCACCTATAAAGCGGGTATCTCCCCCCTCAGTATAAATATCAAGAACTCCAAGACCTTCAATTTTTTCGCCATTTGGAGCTGTATAGTATTTACCTAAGAGCTGATAGCCTCCACATATAGCAATTAGTACCTTTTCATTTTCTATATATTTAATTAAATCTTCTTTTTTTGTAGTATTTAAATCTGATGAGACAATGGATTGTTCGAAGTCTTGCCCACCGCCAAAAAATAATATATCAATATTATCTATATCAAGTTTATCATTTATTGAAGAATTAATAATATTAACCTTTATTCCTCTTTTTTCAGCCCTATATTTGAGTATTAATATGTTGCCAAGGTCACCATAAACATTAAGCAGATCAGGATATAGATGACATATATTTAATTCCATTTTTAAGCCTCCCATCTACCATAAATTATTAATATATCCTTGAGAATGCAGATATTTTCTATAATTAATCATAGCAGTATATGTTGCTAACACATAAATTTTATTATTAGGACTAGTTTTAAGTTTTTCTGTTAGTTTTTCAAAAGTTTCTTCAATAATAAAATTATCTGTATTTAATCCAGCAATTTTAAGTCTTACTGCCATATCATAAGCCCTTATACCTGAGATTAAAATTGTATCCATATTAAGATCTTTTAATTTTTCAAAGTCTACATCCCAAATCCAAGATATATCAGTTCCATCTGCATAATTGTCATTAAGTAAAAATGCAGCATCAAAGGAAGCTTTGTTTAAACAAAGAGTTTCTAGGGCCTGGTTATATCCAGCCGGATTTTTAACAAGGATTATTCTTACTTCCTTATTTTCAATTTTTATTGTTTCTTGTCTTCCAAAGCTGGAACTTTGATTTTCAAGGGATTTTTTTATATATTCTTCATTGATGTTTAACTCTTTAGCAATTGAGAAAGCACAAAGAGCATTATAAATATTATATGTTCCAGATTGACTGATAGTAATATCTAAATTATTTATTCTAACACAGGAACTATCAGGTGACAAATCATATATTTCGTTTACTGCATACTTTAATTCTGCACGTTTAAATCCGCAATTTGGACAATAAAAATCCCCTAAATGATTATAAGTTATATGATTATACTCATAAGGAGATTTGCAGAATTTGCAAAATTTTGCATCAGCATTTATATCTATTTCCTTATTGTCATTTATTTTTGCATTAAATCCATAATAAACGGTATTATTTTTTACATCAAGTCTTCCCAATAAGGATTCATCACCATTTAAGACTAAAGTAGTATTTGGTGATAATTCAATTCCTTCTAAAATTTTAGCTAAAGTCGTATAAACTTCCCCGTACCTATCAAGTTGATCCCTAAATAAATTAGTAACAGTTATAATTTCTGGAGATAAGGAAGCTGTTATGTATTTTAAATTAGCTTCATCTACTTCAATAACTGCATAAGTATCTTTAATTTTACTAAAAAATTTATAGTTATCAATAAAAGTTGTAACTATTCCAGGAAATAAATTAGCTCCTGTATTATTTGTAATTACTTTTTTTCCACTTGCCTTAATGATGTTATAAATCATATTGGTAGTTGTTGTTTTACCATTTGTACCAGTAACTAAAATTATTTTATATCCTTTGGATACTTTTTTTAGAATATTTTTATCTATTTTTAAGGCGACCTTTCCTGGAAAAGTGGTTCCTCCTTTTAATAAAGTTTTTGTTAAAAAAATTGTAATTTTTGAAGCTAATATGCTAATAAGTGTTTTTATGTTAATTTTTTTCACCACCTTATATAAATATCTAATATTATGACAAATATAACAAAAAATAATCAATAAAAGATTTTTTCAATATGAATAGTATATCATAAGTTTAAATTCTTACAAATAATCATATAATAAGAATTTATTAAAAAATAATAATAAAAGAAAATAAAATTACAATTGAAAGTAGAGAAAATTACAAATGAACAAAAAATATAAAAAAATAGAAAAATTTAAGAAATAATATGTTTACTTATATAAGGAAATAATGTAAAATTATGCACGAAAAGTATGATAAAGGGGTTATATTGTGAATTATAGTAGTTTTAGAGAGAAAATTTACTATGCAGATAAAAAAGAGCTAATTATATATATAATTTTTAGTACATTATTTCTTTCAGTATATTATTTTTGTATGCAGAATTTGGATAAAACATTTTTTAATATTTTATTTGATTTATTACAGTTATTTTTATTAACCTGCTCAGTAATTGCTTTTATTTTAGCTTGTCATTTAAGAACTTTGACAAAGCTGCAAGTTTACTTTATAGTACAAATATTATTTTTAGCAATAAGTATAATATTAATAATTTCCTTATCATATAATACGCAATTTCAAAATATAAAGAATATATTAAGGACAATTGCTTATGCAGGAAATTATAAAATATTTAATTTATATTTTGCAATTCATTTCTATTTTATAGAAAAATATAGAAGAAATTTAAGTAAAGACAATAATATTTATTTAGAAACAGGTATAGCCTTTTTGGGGTTATGCTTCTTTTTAATAATAAAAACCATGATTAGTGCAAGAAATTTAGCAATATTAGCTAATATTATTTCATTGATTTTAATTTATAGGGCTTATAAATATACAAAAATATCTATAACTTTAGATAAAAATGGTATAGATATCTATAATTTTAATCTCCTTATCTTTACTTTTAATATTATTTCAACAATTATAAACTATTTTCTTCAAATTAATGCTTTGGTAACTATATTTAGTTGGTTACAATATGTAATATTTATATCTAGTGTATTATTAGTAATTAGTCATATAGTTAGAAATAATTATAGCTTTGTTTTTAAAGAAATAGAGTTAAATAAAAAGAATTTAGAAGAAATAAATAATGAGATAATAAAAAATAATATAAAATTACAAGAAAAATATGAAACCTTAAATGAAAAGTATAGATTTTTTAAGGAGTTTATACAACGCTTGTCTAATCCAATAGTAGTAATAAATAATAATTTTAGAATATTTTATTGTAACGATAGTTTTTTAAAACTAACTAATAATAGAATTTTAAAAACAATTATTAATAAGAGAATAGAAAACTATTTGCAATTTGATTACAGTTTGTTTGAAACTGTGAAAAAAAATAAAGAAGTATTAATTACAAACATTGAAAAGGATAATAAAAAATATGAGGCTCAATTAATTTATACTGATGACGAGGAATTTAATTATATAATTTCTTTAAACGATTTAACCGAAGAATTAATGCTTATGGCAATGAAAGAAGAATTGAAGAATATACAGTCTAAAGAGCTGATTAGAAATAACTTTTTATCTAATATATCTCATGATATAAAAGTGCCAGTAAATATAATACATTCAGCAATTCAACTTGAAAATGTTTTTGTTGATAAAAAGGATATTGAAGCTATAAAAAAATATAATTCAATAAGTAAGGAAAATTGTCTTACTTTATCAGAATTAACAAACAATTTAATAGATATTAGTAAAATAGATACGGAAGATTTAGAAGCAAATTTGGAAGCAGATAATATTGTAGAATTTATCGAGGATTATTTATTAAATCTTTCAGATTATGTAAAAAGTAATGGAATTGATTTAATCTTTGATACAAATGAGGAAGAGGTAATTATCTGTTTTGATAAGGAGATGATGAAGAGAATAATTTTAAACCTGGTATCTAATTCCATAAAATTTACTAATAAAGGTGGATGTATTTTTATTAATATTAAAAGCAGTAAAGACAGTGTAATTATTGAATTTAAAGATAATGGAATTGGAATGAGTGAGGAATTTATTGCTAAGGCTTTTAGTAAATATTCTATGGAAAATAGAAGTGAAGTAAAGAATGGAGGATATGGACTTGGGTTATATGTAATATATAATCTTGTTAAAGCTCAAAAGGGTGATATTGAGTTAAAAAGTACTTTGGGCAGGGGATCCACTTTTATTATTAGGTTAAATAAATGAAAGGTGAAGTAAATGATAAATTACAAATATATTTATAGAAATAATGGTATAATGGTCTGGGTTTTTATTTCAATAATATTTCTGTTATCTATAATAAATTTTGCTTTTGAAGTTAGTATTGAATATAACTTTATAGAAAGAGTAATATGTTTAGTTATATCAATTTTAATGTGTATAAGCATTAAAGTTAAAAATAGAAATAAGTTTTTTGGGTTTTTAAAGAGTTTAGGGACAGGATATATTTATATAGCGATTTTAAGATTTATAGAATTAAAATACTTTTGGAATCAAAATTTCTTTGAAATAAGTTTAAGTTTTAATCAATTTATTACTTATTTTGAGCTGCTTAATATTTTATTATGTATGCTTATTAGCTGTAATAAAATATCTGAAAAAATTAAACAATTTATTATGATAATGAGTTTATTAATATTTTGTTCAGTTTTAATATTTTTTAATGGTAAAATAATTTTTCTTCATTATCATAGTATTTCACGAGTGTTAATAAATGAAATTATATTATATATATTATCAATTTCAATAATATATATATATAAGAAATTTGAATTTAATACTAAGCATAAATGGCTTCTCTTTTATAATTTATTAATTATATTAAGTAATAGCTTATTTATTTTATCTCTTTATACTAGAGAGGAATTATTATTTTGGTCTGGAATTACTAAAATAATTTCCTATTTTATTGCATATGATAAGTTGGAATACACCTTATTATTTAGTAATTTTTTAAAAGCTTACAATAAGTTAGAGGAATCTAAAAAGAAAGAAATAGAGCTTTATAAGGAACTCAGAAAAAGGGAAAGAGCATTAAAAGAAATAAATACCATATTAGAAAAAAATGAAAATATTTACCATAATTTAGTAAGATATTTTTCAGATGAATTGTTAGTTTTTGAAGATGATATTCTGATTTCTGCCAAATATTTAAATGAAAATAAGAACTTAGTAAATAATTTAATAAATTATAATAAAGAAGAAAATGAATACTTAAAATTAAATTTTAAAAATATACTTTATGAAAGATATAATATAAAATATGATGATATTAATAATTTAGATAATTTTAATCAATATGTTAAGATAAAAACTAATAATGGAGAAATAAGAAAGTTAAAAATTAACTTAATAGAAATAAATGAAATTAAAAAAGCATTAGTTGTAAATGATGTAACAAATATTTTAAAGAGAAGAGATGAAATTATAAAGATAGATATAAAAATTCAATATGAAAATATGAAAGATGAGTTTTATTCGAATATTTCTCATGAATTAAGAACTCCAATAAATGTTATTTATTCAGCTCTTCAATTAAAAGATCTATATATTGATAAAGTTGATTATGATAAAATTGTTTCATATAACAAAATAATAAAACAAAATTGCTTGAGACTTGTTAGAACAATAGATAATTTTATTGATAGTAATAAATTATCGGAAAATAAGCTTCATTTTAATAATAAAGTATATAACATTGTTGAAATAGTAGAAAATGTAATTTTACTAAGTGATCATTATATGAAATTAAGAAATGTAAAGATTACTTTTGATCCTAAAGAAGAAGAAATATTTTTATTATGTGATAAAAGCCATATAGAAAGAATTATGCTTAATATTCTATCTAATTCTTTAAAATATGGAAAATATGATGGGAATATTTATGTAACAATGATGATTGAAAATGATAAGAATATAAAAATCGAAGTAATGAATGATGCAGAAGCTATTCCTGCTGATAAATTAAAAGATATATTTGAAAAATTTACAAAGGTAAATAATACTTTTAGCAGACCCTCTGAAGGCAGTGGATTAGGATTATTTTTAATAAGGGGGTTGGTTGAACTTCATAAAGGAAAAATTTATATAGAAACTGGAGAAAAGGAAGGAAATACTTTTAGAATTATTTTGCCTTATGACTCAAAAATAAAAGATAATGCTTCATTATTAAATAAGAATTTTGAAATAAATGATTTAAAAGAAAAAGTAGATATAGAATTTTCAGATATTTATTTTTAAAACATAAAAATTATTATAGATGCATACAATATTTAAGAAGTATATTGCATTTAGGAGTAATTTTATGTGGAAAAAAAATAAAAAGTCTGATAAAAAAAATAAGAAAAATGATAAAAAATTATTAGGGATTTTAAAAGTAGATAATAAAATATATTTTATTAATTTAATAGTAAATCTATTAATACCTTTATTAGGCTGTATAGCAACAATATACATTAATAAGAATTTTATTATAATTTATGAAAGTTTAAAGAAACCATTTTTTATTCCGTCAATATTAATGGTTTTAATAATTTGGACATGCTTATACATAACACTAGGAATTGCAGCTTATAGATTTTATACAAAGAACGAAATAAAAAAATTAAATAGTGATGGTTACTTCTTTTATTTAATTCAATTGATTTTTAATTTTGTCTGGACATTTATATTTATAAGTTTTAGACTTTACGGTCTTTCATTTATTTTCTTAATTGTAATAACAATTTTAGCTATAATCACAGCTTTTAAATTTTTTAGAATTGATAAAATATCAGCTTTTTTAATATTACCTTATATACTGTGGCTAATATATTCTGCTGTAATAAATTATTTTATTTGGTACTTTAATGAGATGTAAAGAAGTGATATTTTAATAAATATTATTATGTTACTAAATTGAATTTAACTTTTAAATAATTAATTTGTTTTTAATGACTTTATAAGAAAGTTATAGGTTGCAGTTTATATATTTTCTTTTTATATACAAATTCTAAATTTATATAAGTTTTTTTAAGTAAGTTATAAAAGTATTGAAAGATTTCAAAGCTATTTTATTCATAGAATATATTTAATATTAAAAGAAGTAGGAGATGAAAATGAAAAAGCTTATAATTGCTGAAAAACCCTCTGTAGCAAAAAATATAGCAGATGCTTATAACATTAAAAAAAGAAAAGATGGATACTTTGAAGGGGAGGAATATGTAGTAACTTGGGCTTTCGGGCATTTGCTTCAGCTTTTTGATGCTAAAGATTATGATGAAAGCATGATCAGTTGGAAAATGGAAAAGTTCCCATTTATACCTGGTGAATTTAAGTATAAAATAAAGAGTAATGGATATGACAGAAATTCAATTGATAAGGGAGCTGAAAAGCAGATAAATGTTATTAAAAGCTTAATAAATAGGGACGATGTAGACGGAATAATATCAGCAACAGATTATGATAGGGAAGGACAGATAATCGCTGATGAGTTATTTATATATTTGAATGTTAAAAAGCCAATATATAGATTATTGCTTAATGAATGGACTGAAGAAGAAGTAAAGAAGGGAATGGAGAAATTAAAGCTAAATATAGAAATGAAGCCTTTACAAGATGCTGGGATGAGTAGGCAGTTAGCTGATTGGATTATAGGAATTAATTTAACTTCTGTAACTACCTTAAGATATGCTGCTGCCACAAAGGAAAGAAAAACATTAAATATTGGAAGAGTTTTACTGCCAACTTTAAAAATTATATATGATAGGGATAAAGAAATTGAAAATTTTAAAGCAAGTTCTTATTATAAATTAACAGCAAAATTTAAATCTGCAGCTAATATTGAATTTGATAGTATTTACTATGAAAAAAATAGTGAAAAATTTGAAGATAAAAGTTACCTTGATAAAATAAGTAAGCTATTAGTAAACAAAAGTGGTATAGTTGTTGATAAGGAAGTAGAAAAAAAGAAAGAGTATCCTCAACCATTATTTAATTTATCTAACTTACAGGGATATATTACAAGTAAGTATAAGGGATGGACGTCTGATAAAGTTCTCAAAATCGCTCAAAGTCTTTATGAAAAGAAGTTTATTACTTATCCAAGAACAGCTAGTGTTGTTCTTGAAGAAAGTTTAGAAACAAGGGCTAAAAAAGTATTGAATACTTTAAAAAAAGGGCTTCCTTACGAAAAAGAAATTAAATTTACAAAAAATAAAAGAGTTTTTGACAATTCAAAAGTTGAAAGTCACAGTGCAATAATTCCAACATATATAATTCCAAATAAACTTACAGCAGATGAAGAAAAGGTATATACAGCAATTAAGAATAGATTTATAATGCAGTTTATGCCTTTGGCAGAGTTTGAAGAAACTAAAATTATTATTAAGGTTAATGATGAAAATATAATAGGAGAGTTTATTGCAAAAGGCAAAGTAGAGATGGTAAAAGGTTTTAGAGTTGTTGAAAAAATTGAAACAAAGGACACTATCCTTCCTGCTTTAGAAAAGGGAGATCTTTTGTATCTTATAGAAAATAAAGTTAATAAGGTAACTAAAAAACCACCTAAGCATCATACAGAAAAAACTCTTTTAAGATTAATGGAAACATGTGGAAAGAGTTATAAGGATGAAATGGAAGAAGAAAGAAATTCTGATGAAATGATGAAGGCTATATTAAGTGGCTTTAGTATAGGTACACCTGCCACAAGGGCTGAAATTATAAAAAAGTTAAAAGATGTTGGATATATAGAAGCAAAAGGAAAAAGTTTAATAGTTACAGAATTAGGAAGAACTATTGTAGAAATTTTTCCTGTTAAAGAGCTTCTAGATTTAGAATATACTGGTAAGTTAGAAAAAACTTTATCAGATATAGAAAAAGGAAGGTTTAGAAAAGAAGATTTTTTAAATTTTATTATTGATTTCACTAAAGAAGCGGTAAATAAGATAAAAACTGATACATTGATATTAAATAAGTTTAAGATAGAATTAGAAGAGGGGCTAGAAGAGCTAGGGAAGTGTCCAATATGTGGCAACCCTGTTATAGAAAGTACAAAGGCCTATGGATGTATTAATTGGAAAAATGGATGTAAATATGCCATATGGAAAGATGATAAATTTATAAGTTCTTTAGGTAAAAAAGTTACTAAGGAAATGGTTAAATTGTTATTAAAGAATGGGAAAGTTGGTTTTAGAAATATAAAAAGTAAAAAGGGAACAACTTATTCTGCTTATTTAAGATATATTAAAGATCAAAAAACAGGATATTTTAAGTGGGAAATGGAATTTATTAATTAAGGGCTGCACATGCAGCCCTTTTATTATTATTTTATAATAAATGAACTTTTATTCAACAATTTGATATTTTTTTATATAAAATTCTAAATTATAACAATAATCGAAATAAATTCATATTATAAATAATAAAGTATTTAATTAAAAGTTATTTTACCAAGGAGGTTAGAATGAAAGATAAAATAATTAAAAGATTTGCAGCATTTGTATTAACTATATTTTCTATAGGAATTTTTTCAGCTTGTGTAGATAAAAAGATAAATAATGGAAATGAAGCGGTAAAAATTAGATTAAATGAAGTTGTTAGATCAGTTTTTTATGCTCCGATGTATATTGCTATTAATGAAGGTTTCTTTTTAGAAGAAGGTATTGAAATAGAGCTAACTACCGGCCAAGGAGCAGATAAAACAATGCAGCAACTATTAAGTGGAAATGCTGATATAGGTTTTTCAGGACCAGAGCAGGTAATATATATTTACAATCAAGGAAGAGAAGATTATCCGGTAGTATTTGCTAAATTAACTCAAACTGATGGATCCTTTATTGTTGGAAGAAAAGAAAATCCAGATTTTAAATGGGAAGATTTAAAAGGAGCTGAGATAATCGGTGCAAGACCAGGGGGAATGCCTCAAATGGTTTTTGAATATGTTCTAAGAAATCATGGATTGGATCCTAGAACAGATGTATCTTTAGTTACCAATATAGATTTCACAGCTACTTCAGGAGCTTTTAAAGCAGGAACAGGAGAATATGTTAATTTATTTGAACCAACAGCATCAATGCTTGAAAAAGAAGGAAGTGGAAAAATTTTAGCATCAATTGGAAAAGCTGCAGGAGATATTCCTTATACTGCTTTTTATACTACAAAGTCATATATGGAAGAAAATCCTGAAATAGTACAAAGATTTACTAATGCAATTTATAAAGGTCAATTATGGTATGAAAGGCATTCAGCTGAAGAAATTGCAGATGCAATAATTTCATTTTTCCCAGGAACTGATAGAGATATTATCATATCTGTTGTTAATAATTATAAGGAAATAGAGGCAATAGCTAAAACGCCAATAATTGAAGAAGAAGATTTAAACAGACTTATGGATATTATTCAAGAATATGATTCTAACTTAATAAAAGAAAGACCACCATATGAGAAAATAATAAATAATGAATTTGCAGAAAAAGCTATGGAGGAAGTGAAATAATTTTTTCTAGCTTCAGTATTAGTTACTGAAGCTAGAAAAATATTTAATAGGAAAGGAGGTATTTCTATTGGCTTTAATTACAGTTTCAAAGGTAGGTTTAATATATCATTCTTTAGAAAATGAAACTTTAGCAATAAAAGATGTTAGTTTTTCAGTAGATAAGGGAGAGTTTATTAGTATTATAGGACCATCTGGTTGTGGTAAATCAACCTTATTAAATATTATCAGCGGCTTATTAGAACCTACCTATGGAGAAGTTGTATATAATGATAAAAATGTAAAAAATAGATTGGATAAAATAGGTTATATGTTTCAAAAAGATAATTTGTTTGAATGGATTTCTGTTTGGAAAAATGTAACCTTAGGTTTAAAAATAAAAAAGAAATTAAATAAAGAAAATATAGATAGAGTTGAAAAGTTATTAATAAATTACGATTTGGAAAAATTTAAAAATCATAAACCTTCTGAGTTATCTGGAGGAATGAGGCAGAGAGTAGCCTTAATTAGAACCCTAGCCTTGAATCCTGAAATATTATTATTAGATGAACCTTTTTCTGCTTTAGATTATCAAACTAGACTTTGGGTATGTGATGATGTAAAAGGAATAATAAAAAATGAATGTAAGACAGCTATAATGGTAACTCATGATATATCTGAAGCAGTATCAATATCTGATAGAATAATTATGTTAAGCAAAAGGCCTGCTGAAATAAAATTAGATGTTAAAATAAACTTTAAAAATAAAGAAGCTACTCCTTTTGAAAGAAGAAGTGAGCCAGAATTTAAGGAATACTTTAATTTATTATGGAAGGAGTTAGATAAAGTAAATGAGTAAGGAACATGAAGAATATATAAAAAAAATAAAAAAAGAAAAATTAAAAGTCACAATTTTTAGAATTGCGATTTTGACTTTATTTATTATTCTTTGGGAACTATTGACAGATTTTAAGATAATAGATCCATTCCTAACATCAAGTCCAAGCAGAATGATTAAATCTCTTTTAGAATTTATAGAAAATGGAACATTATTTAAGCATATTTTTGTAACATGTTATGAAACAATAATAGGCTTTACTTTAGGAACGGTACTTGGGACTCTTATTGCAGTTATATTATGGTATTCCCCTTTTACTGCGAAAGTATTAGATCCCTATTTAGTTGTTTTAAATGCATTGCCAAAGGTCGCTTTAGCTCCAATAATAATATTTTGGGTTGGAAATGGCATGGGAGCAATAATTACAATCACCCTTTTAATTTCAGTAGTTACAACCATAATTACAGTTTTAACAGGTTTTAATGGTGTGGACAAAGGTAAATTAAAGTTAATGGAAACATTTGGAGCAAATAAATTTCAAACTTTAAGATATTTAGTTTTTCCTGCTAACCTTCAAGTGCTAGTATCTGCTTTAAAAATAAATGTTGGTTTGTCTTGGGTTGGGGTAATAATGGGAGAATTTTTAGTAGCAAGAGAAGGTTTAGGATTTTTAATTATATATGGTGGACAAATATCTCAACTTGATATGGTTATGATGAGTATAATTATATTATCGCTAATTGCTTATTTAATGTATTTAGCTGTATCAAAGGCAGAAGCGATTTTTAAGAAAAGTATGAATTAGGGAGCTTAAATTTTGGCTCCTTTAATTATTTAATTAATATATAACATAATTTTAAATATATAAAATAATTGTAAATGGCGTAACAATCTGTTACAATAAAATTTAGAGTAAAAAAAGTAATGGAGGTACTATGAAAATATGCAGGAGTTTTTCTCTAAAATAAAAATAGATTATAAAAAAATGAAAACGTTTCATAGTGAGCTGAAAAAATTAATGGGACCTTTTTATAGATTTTTAAGAAAAATAAAAGATCTATATGATAGAGCCAATAAGAAAAATCCTTATACTGAGCCTATTGTAATAATCAGTAGTACTTGTTTTATTACATTGATGTTTATATTAATAATTAAGGCAAATATGAAAGTGGAAAATATAAATATTTTTGACAATACGGCAGAAAAATTATATTACCAATATGATTATGATAAAGCAATAAAAGAATATAATGAAATGCAGTTAAATGATCCTTGGCCAATATGGTCAGTTAATATGGCTAATATATATTCGCTGAAGTCTGAAGTAGAAAAATCTGAATCTATTTTAAAAGAGAGCATTATAGTAAGAGATAGAATAATTAATGAAGAGGGAATTGAAAATTATTCAGATAAAGATAAAGAATTAATAAATAAGATTTTATTTATTTTCAATATGAACAATAAGTATGAAGAAACAATTACTTTTGGGGAAGAATATATTTCTGAAAGTGGTGCAGATAATAATATATTAAAGAATTTATTTATTGCCTATATCTCTAAAAATCATGAATTTAAAGCTGAAGAAATTATAGGAAAATATGATTTAACTGAAAATTCAGCTTATAAATTATCTGAGGCAGCTAATATGTACAGTTTAATAAATAATTGGGACAAGGCGCTTGAATTATTAGATAAAGCCTGGGAAATAGATAAAAATGAATTAAAAATATATGATACTATTGAGGAAATGTATTTATTTAATAAAAATAAATTAATAGAAAATCTAGAAAAATTATTAAAAGAAAATCAAGGTAAAAATTCCTATAAAATGATGCTTGCAAAAGTCTACGCTAATGATATAGAAAATTTAGAAAAAGCTGAAACTTTAATAGAGGAATTAGAAAAGGATAAAATAGAAGGAACTATAATTAATTTAATTAAATTTGATTATTATAGTAAAAATAATAATCAAAAGAAAGCAATGGATTGCTTAGAAGATGCCTACAAAGAAGTAAAAAATGAAAAAGAAGATACTTTCTATGAATATTTCATAGGCGCTTTATTATCATATAATAGTAAGGAATATGACAAAGCTTCATTATTGGTTAAAAAGAGTATTTTAAATAATCCTAATTACAATAATTCCTATTTACTGTTAGCAGATATCTCTTATTCAGATGGAGAGATAAAATTTATTGAACCATATTTAAGAACTGCAATGGAAAAAGCTCCTTATAGTTATAAAACAATTTTAAGGCTGGCAGAATATTATAAAAACATAGAAGTGAATAATGATAAAGCGAAAAAAATGTATGAAACTGCTATAAATTTAAGAAAAGATGATAGCAGCTTATATGATAAATTAGCTCATTTATATATTTCAGAAGAACAATGGGGAGAGGCAATAAGTAATATAGAAAAAGCTATCAAACTTGATAAAAATAATAGTAGCTATTATAGAGTTTTAGGGGCATTATATCTTAAGTATGAAATTTATGAAGAAGGTATAAAATATATTCGTAAAGCCTATGAAATGAATGAGAAAGACATATTGGCCCTAAATAATGCTGCTTGGTATTATATCAATGTAGAAAAAAATATAAGCAGAGCTTATGAAAATATAAAGGCAGCTTATGATGAAATGCCAATAAATTTAAATGAAAATACTAAAAAATTATTAACAGAAAATTATACAAGAATAGAACAACTTTATAAGGATAATCCAGAAACATTAAGTAGTGATACATTTGTTGACATAAACTTATTTTATTAAAAGTGCTTTATTAAGCACTTTTTTTATGGAAAAATAAGCAATAAATTGCTATTATTATAATAAGAAAATAAATTTATGAAAATTGTTAGAAGTATGGAGGGTATATTGGTGAATAAAATAAATAAGATATTAAAACTAGCAATAGTATTAGTTATATTAGCAATTGGTGTTATATTAATAAATAAAACAAGAACTATTGGAAAAATAACTGTTGAGAATTGGGATAACATTTATAATGAAAATAATATAAGATTTTATTATTCTGAAGAAGATAATGAAAAGATTAAAGCCTTAAGTAATTTATATTCTATTAGCGAAGATACTAAAAAAATTGATGATAAGTTAGAGAGAGCTATAGAAGTTTCGAGATTACTTAAAACTATAATTGCTTATGATGTTGCTGAAGATTCAAAGGGGATAAATGGTTTTGATATATTAAGGGAAAAAACAGGATATACAACTGCTTCTGCTAGAGATGTGGCAATTATTTATAGAGATTTTTTACAAAGTGCAGGTTTAAAAGCAAGGGTAGGCGAATTTAGAAGAACAAATGCTGCAAAAATGAAGCAGAAATCTTATTTTGTTGTTGAATTCTGGAGTGAAAAATATAGTAAATGGATAATGATAGATTTTATTCATGATGGCTATTTTGATAATCAAGGTTTTCCTTGTAGTGCAATAGAACTATTAGAAGGAAATATTGATGCTTTAAATTATAATGGAACTACTGATGTTAAAAAGTTTAGTTGGAGAGGAAAAAATATTAATATAAAGGATGCACTTTATACTTATACAATTGCAATAGATAATACTACTGATATGAAGCAAAGCAATACTTATATAACTTATGTAAAAGATAAAAAGGATATAGTTATGCAATTTAAAGGAAAGGATATAAGACCTACAATTTATACACAAAATAAAGATTTAATTAATAAAAATCCATTAGACAAGACGGTAGATAAGGATGAAAAAGCATACTTGGTATTAATGAAAAAAGAAAGTGCTAATGAGAAGATAGAAGATAATGAATATATCTTAGGAAGTTTTCAAAATAGTAAAATGATAAAAAATTATTATATTAAATTTAATAATGATGAATTTAAAAAAATTAGAGAATATAGCAATATAACTTTGGAGAAAGGATTAAATACAATTGAACTTTCTTTAGATGGAGAAAATACTATTAGTAAAATAGAATTAAATTATAAATAAAAATATCTGTTGTAAGAGAAAAGATGGTGGTATATTTATAGGGAGAGTTAATAATTATTATTTAAAATTCTAGTAGAAATAATCTTTAAATAAAAAATATTTTATGGTATTATTAACTTAAGTGAATTTACTAATTTTTTTAAAAATAATTGACAGAAAATTTGGAATGTATAGTATATTCCGAAATCATAAAAGTGAGTAGGGGGAATTTAAATGGGAGAAAAAATTAAAAAAATAGCATTACTAACAGGCGGAGGAGATTGTCCGGGATTAAACGCAGTTATTAGAGCCGTAACAAGAGCAGCTATTCTAAATCATGGCTGGGAAGTAATAGGATACAAATTTGGTTACAGAGGGTTATACAATAATGATTTTGTCCCTTTAACTCTTGACAGCGTTGCAGGAATACTTCATAGAGGAGGAACTATATTATATAGCTCTAATAAGGACAACCTTTTTGATTATTTAGTAGAAGAAAACGGGAAAATGGTTAAAAAAGATGTTTCAGATGTTGCAGTTGAAAATCTAAAAAAAGAAGGAGTAGATGTATTAGTCGTAATAGGAGGAGATGGTACTTTAACCTCAGCAAGAGACTTTGCAAGAAAGGGTGTAAAGGTTATAGGTGTGCCAAAGACTATTGATAACGACCTAGCATCAACAGATGTAACCTTTGGATTTAATACTGCTATAGATGTGGCAACTGAAGCATTAGATAGACTTCATACCACAGCAGAATCTCATCATAGAATAATGATTTGTGAAGTTATGGGTAGAGGGGCAGGATGGATTGCTTTAGAATCAGGAATAGCAGGTTCAGCAGATGTAATATTACTTCCTGAAATACCTTATGATATAAATAAGATTGTTGAAAAGGTTAGGGAAAGAGAAAAGGCTGGAAGAAAATTTAGTATTATAGTTGTAGCTGAAGGGGCAAGACCTAAAGATGGAGAAGTTGTAGTTGCAAAAATAGTTAAGGATAGTCCTGATCCAATTAGACTTGGGGGAATTGGTAATAAATTAGCAGATGATTTAGAAAATTTAATGCCAGATAAGGAAATTAGATGTACTGTTTTAGGTCATATTCAAAGAGGTGGAAATACTTCAACCTATGATAGAATACTTTCAACAAGATATGGGGTTGCAGCAGTTGAATTAATAAACGAAGAAAAATTCGGACATATGGTATGTTTAAAAGGTGGAGAAATGTCAAGTGATACATTAGAAAATGTAATAGGACAAAAATCTAAGCTTGTTGATCCAAATGGAGATTTAGTTAAGGTTGCTAGAAAGATAGGAATTTCATTTGCGGATTAGAGTATAATGTAGTGATAGAGATTTCTCTATCACTATTTTTATGATAATAAAATAACAAGAAAAATTATTGAATGCTTCAAAATTTTCTGAAAATATGATATAATTTTTTTAGACTATATTATGGTAAAAAAAGCTGGAGGGTATTATGAAAGAGATAAAGAAATATTTAGAATCAAGAATTGGCACGTATGGATTTTTCTTTGAGGATTTAAGAAGCGGGTTTGTTTATGGATATAATGAAAACGTTAAGATGGTTGCCGCTGGATGTATTAAACTGCCAATTGCAGTTTCCTTAATAAAAGCTGTAGAAGATAAGAAAGTTGACTTTTTAGATAAAGTTAAGATAGAAAGAAAAGATAAGGTTTATGGAACTGGTATTATTCATGAATTTAATGAGAGGGAATATACTATTTTTGAATTATTAGTTGCAATGTTAATTCAAAGTGATAATACTGCTGCAAATAAGATAATAGACATTATTGGTATGGATGAAATAAATAAAAATATAAAGGAAATGGGTTTAGAAAATACAGTTTTAAAGAGAAAAACTGGTGATATGAATAATGAAGATAATAATTCTGAGAATATTACATCTGCCTTAGATCTTGCTAAAATATGGAGACATTTATATAATAGTACTTATTTATCTAAAGAAAATAGTCAGATGTTAATAGATATTTTAAATAGACAGCAAATAAAAAATAAGCTGGCTCTTTATATTCCTGATGATTTAAAATATGAAATTTCAAGTAAGACTGGAGATAAAAAAGGCGTTGAAAATGATACAGAGCTAGTAATTTTATCAAAAGGAACCTTCTCCTTTACAGTTTTATCAATGGGAATTCCTAATAGCGTTTATGGTACAGTAACTTTAGCTAAATGTGGGAAGATGATGTGGGACGAATTAATGAATAATTGGAATTAGTTTATAGTAATAACTCCTAGAGTGCTAGGAGTTATTTTTTATGAATTTTTTAAAAGAGGTGTTAGTATTTATTTTTAAGCAATAACTTTTATCATAGTTGATGAATATTATGTATACATAATAGTATACAAAGGAGGAATATATAATGAAAATTGGTATAGATATGGGACATTGTTTATCTGGATATGACACTTCTGCAAGGGGAGTTTTTGTTGAAAGTGATTATAATAGAATAGTTGGTAAAAAGGTTATTCAGAAATTAAAGGAAAAAGGACATACTGTTATTAATTGTACAATTGATGGTGGAGTAAGCAGTATGTATGATTCTCTAGCTAGGAGAGTAAAAATAGCAAATGATAATAATGTAGATATATTTTGTTCCATTCATTTTAATGCAGGAGGAGGAGAAGGAACAGAAACCTATTTAGCAAATCCTAGTGCTTTTATAGATCAGGAAAGTTATAAAAAAAATTATGCTATAGCCAAAAGAGTTAATGATAAAGTTGCAGCTAGTTGTGGGTTTGTTAATAGAGGAGTAAAACATGAAAATTTTTATGTAATATATCATACCAAAGCTTTGGCAATATTAGTGGAGATTTGTTTTTGTGATTCTAAGAGTGATTTTGCTAAATTAGATACCGAAAAAGTTGCTATTGCTATTTGTGAAGGTTTAACTGGAGAAGATTATAGTGTGAAGCCACCTAAAGTAGAAGAATCCGATAACTTGTATAGAGTTAGAAAAAGTTGGGGAGATGTTAAATCACAAGTAGGTGCTTATAGAATATTAGAAAATGCAATTAAAGAATGTGATAGTAGAAGTGGTTATTCAGTATTTGATAAAAATGGTGTAAAAATTTATCCAATTACCAAAGCTGATAATCCTAAAAATGAAAATAATAATTCTAAAGAGAAGATATTAAAACAATATCCTGAAAAGGGATTATTTACTTGTACTGTAGATGCAATATATTTTAGAAATAAACCTTATGTTGCTAGTGATAATCCTATACAAGGACAATATTTTAAAGGTGAACAGGTATATTATGATTATGTAGTAATAACTGATAAATATGTTTGGATAAGCTGGGTAAGTGCAATTAATGGTGTTCGTAGATATATGCCAATTACAGATAGAATAAAAAATGAAAAGTGGGGATATGCAGTATAAAGTATTATTATTTTTGGGGCTTAAAAAGCCCCTTTACATATTGATTCTTTATATAAAAATACAAATTGTAATTTGAAACTTTATAATATTGTAAAAATGTTGTAATATATATGTATATATTATTTTCATTTTATAGTGTATAATAATTTATTTAAGCTGAGGAGGATATAATGAAATATAAAAGGGGAACGATAATTTCTATTATTGTTATTCTATTATTGTTGATAGTTATAGGAATTTTAATCGGAAATATATTAAATAAAGAAAGTAAAGAAGTAACTATTGCAGAAGATTTTATAGAAGAATTATTAGATAAAGAAATAATTAATAATTATAAAAGTTCAAGAGAAACTTTTGAAGATATATCTTTAAATAAATTAGCAAGCAAAAACTCTCAAATTAAATATTCAGTAATTGTAGGAAACTTTGGAGTAGATATTGATGAAAATTATGAAGTGTTAGGATTTTCAAATAAAAATTTAGGAGTACTTAGGAGTAAAGTGTTAATTTCAGAGGATGAAGCAAAAAATCTTGCTATTAATTATATTAGCGAAATAACAAAGAATGATTTTCTTTTTAAAGAAATAAGAAATACAGAGGAAAAGGCTCCCTGCTATACAGTAGTTTTTTTCAAGTGTAAGGATGGGTATCCAATATTTAATCAGGAAATAATTGCAATGATTGATAAAGTATCAGGAAAACTTGAAGGATATTCAAATTATTTGACAGTTGATAAGAAAATTATAAATGAAATTGATATAAAGAAAGAAGAAGCGGTAAATATAGCTAAAAATTATTTTAGAAAATTAGACATAGATGTTCAAAAAGTAAATGATGTATTCTTATCTTATATTGAAAACGACAATAACGAATTAGTTTTATCTTATGTATTTAATATGTCTGCTAATAAAAGTGATATAAATAAAAATACTAGCAATGATAATGAAGCGTTTTTAGAAAAATCTTATTCAGTGTTTGTGAGAGCGGATACTGGTGAGATAATTAATTTAAACTTAGAACCATAGAATTTATAGAAAAAAGGCTGTTATATTATTAATATAGCAGCCTTTAATTATATTAACTGTTTTCTGAATTATTGTTATTAGGATCTTCACCTGAGTTTGGAGGCAAATCCTCTGTCTCATCTTCTAATTCAATAATTATAGTATCTCCTTTTTTAGCAGTAGGGCTAGATAAAGCCTTTATTATTCTTGATTTAGCATCAGGATTTGATATTTTTACCTCAACTCCCTTTTCATTAAGCTTTGTAATTGCATCATCTACATTGCTGCCTATTGAGATTCCTAAATCTGATAGTTTGAATTCACCTTTTATTTGATCTATTATATCATCAATTACTGATTTTGTATCATCTTTTTCAGTTGGAACAACATATTTATCATCATCAGCTAATCTTGATGAAAATTCCTTTTTAATAAATACTCTTTTTTCGATTAAATTTTTTGGTGTTTTATTTGTTGCAAGCTTATTATTATTTTTATTAACTTCTACTTCAACATGGGCATCGCAGTTTTCGCTAGGTTCTGTTCCTGATATAAATAATTCGGTACGAACTCTTGAGCCTCTTGGATCACGGGCACAAAGATCAGTTGCCCTTTTACCAGAATCTAGACAAACTGAAAGGCTTGTTACTCCTCCTGGATTTCCTGCAAATTCTTTATATTCTAGACCTTCGTGGATAGGAGCCATTATTTTACCCCAAAGATTAGCTGCTGAAGAACTATAGCTGCTGCCACCGACTACTTCGTGATTATCATAGCCTATCCAAACAGATGCAGAATAATAAGGCGTAAGGCCTGCAAATAAGAAATCAGTACTAAAATTAGTAGTACCTGTTTTACCTATAACTGGCATATTAGCTAATTTTGCAGATCCAGCATCAAAGGTCAATGGTCCCTTTAGAAGGTCTCTCATAATGTAAGCAGTTTGAGGAGTAAATACTTGAGTTATTTTAGGTTCTTTATTTAAAATTACTTTTCCGGTAGCATCTTCAACTTTGGTATATAATATAGGTTCAGTATATAAGCCATTGTTACCAAAAGTACCAAAGGCAGAAGCTAAAATAAAAGTATTACCACCATCAGGATCTGCAGGATCTGATGTAAACTCACCTAAAGCAGCAACTGATAAAGTTCTGGATGGTTCCGAATAAACAAGGCCAAGTTTTTCGCCATAGGATATACCAGTTTCAACACCCAATTTGTCTTCAACAATAATAGTAGTTATGTTTTTTGATAAGGCAATTGATTCTCTTGCTGTTATTATACCGTCAGACTTGAAATTCCAGTTATTTGGATTCCAGCCTGGATATTTGCTTTGTATTGATGAAGGTAGCCCTGCATCATCTAATGGGGTCGCAGCAGTAATAGTTTTAGTATCAATAGCTGGCCCGTAAACAGTTAATGGTTTTGTAACAGAACCAATAGATCTAAGAATATCATAGGCTCTATTTGTAGATCTGGCAGGCTGATCGCCTCTTCCTCCTACTAATGCTTTTACTTGTCCAGTTCTATAATCTACAATGGTTGCTGAGGCTTGAAGTTTTGGAATTCCATTATCATCATAGACCTCAGGATTAGCATAAGGATCTATATAATTGAAGTTGTCTCTATTATCTAGGATTTCTTGAGTGCTATCTTGCATTTTTCTGTTCATAGTGGTATAAATTCTAAGTCCGCCGTTTGAGAAAAGATTATCAACTTGATCTTCAGTATATTTATATTTTTCCATTAAATCCTTTTTCACTTGGTTTAAAGCAGGGTATACAAACCATTCGTAGTTTATTTTATAGTTTACTGGTTTTTGAGAAAAGGCAAAGGAATTTTTATCTACAAAATCATAAGCTTCATTATATTCCTCAGCAGTTATATAGCCTAAATCTCTCATCTTCATTAGAACAGTTTTTGTTCTATCTAAATAAATAGTTGGGTCTTTAATGTTTTCTGGATCGAATGGACTATAAGCGCTAGGAGCTTGAGTTAATCCTGCTAAAAAAGCAGCTTCAGGTAAAGTTAAATCTATGGCACTCTTATCGAAATAATATTCTGCTGCAGCTTCAACTCCATAAATTTTTCCTCCTAGAGGAATTGTGTTGAGATAAGCTTTTAAAATATCTTCTTTTGAAAGTTTATTTTCAAGGCTTAATGCTAGATAAATTTCACGTATTTTTCTTTCAATTTTAACTTCGTTAGTTAATAAGGTATTTTTTATTAATTGTTGTGTCATTGTTGACCCGCCTTGAATATATCCTTCACCTGTTACTACAGTAAGGGCAGATCTTATGGCAGATACTATGGTTCTTTTAAAATCTACGCCATTATGTTGATAAAAACGTTCATCCTCAATTGAAACATAAGCATCTTTTAAATGTTGAGGCATTTCATCAATGTTTATGATTTCTCTAATTTGTTCAGTAGGTATTTTATCTATAAAATTTCCTTCATCGTCATATAATGCTGATGGTTCGCTTAGGCTTAATACAGCATTAACATCTAATTCAGGTGTGCTTTTAATGATAGCAAATATATATCCTGAAAGAACTACTACGCATAATAGTGCAAAGATTAGTATCCCTAAAAAAGTATTTTTTAATATTTTTTTATATTTAGATTTAGACGATTTATTCTTTTTATTGTTTTTTATATCTTTAGCTTGGCTTTTTTCTTTATTAGAAGTTTCTTTATTAGCCATTTTTTCCTCCCTTATTAATTTAATTTATTTATTGGTGCAAAATAAATAATATAGCATATTATAGCATAATTATATAAAGAATAAAATAATAACTCTGAAGGTGTTTATGAAGTATTATAGAAAATCTCCCAGGATTCCATTTAAAATTAAAAACTTTAAGTTCATAATAATTATTATTTCCTTATGCTTAATAATTAATTCCATAATTTACTTTTATCATAATAATATTTCTCCGGCTGTAATTAAAATAGCTGAAGATAAGTTAAAAAATGAAGCAACTAATATAGTATATGAAAAGGCATTAGAATTATATTCGAAAGAATTTGATTATTCTGATATTATGTCAATTGAAAAAGATAAAGAAGGAAATATTACTTTATTAAGGGCAGATACTGTTAAATTAAATTATTTATCTTCAAAATTAATGTTAAACATAAATAATGAAATCTTAGAACTTGAAGATTTAGGAATAGAAGTGCCTTTAGGATATATGACAAAAAATTTGGCCCTTCATAAATTAGGACCAAAAGTAAAGATAGATTTAGAACAAATAGGTAATATAACTAGTAAATATGAATCTATCTTTGAAAGTGCAGGTATCAATCAAACAAGACATAAAATATATTTAAGTGTAAGTATGAAAATGAGAGTTGTTATACCTTTAAACAGTAAGGATGTTGAAATAAGTTGTCAAATTCCTATATCAGAAACAATAGTTGTTGGAAAAACTCCAAATACAGCTATAGAATTTAGTAAATAATAAATTTTATTTATAATTCAAATTATAAAATCATAATTATAAAAAACAAAAAACTGCAGATATAAAAAATTGTCTGCAGTTTTTGATTTTCAGCTCACTGAAAATCTATCTAAATTTTGAATAATACACTTTGAATTTTATTTAATTGGACTCCCAATTAAATACATATGGTACATTTCTATAATAATTTTCGTAATCTAATCCGTATCCTACAACAAATAAATCTTTAATTTCAAAACAGCAGTAGTCAGGTTTTAAATCAACTTTTCTTCTAGAAGGTTTATCTAATAGTACACAAGTCTTTACTGATTTAGCTCCTTTTTTCTTTACATAATCTATTACAAATTGCATTGTGTATCCTGTATCAATTATATCATCCACTATTAGAACATCAAGTCCTTCGATATTATCAGGAATATCGTTAACAACTTTAACAACACCGCTGCTAACTTCTGAATTACCATAGCTGGAAGTTGTCATAAAACCAACTTGAGCTTTGCAATCAATTGCTTTAAATAAATCAGCACCAAATACAAAGCTTCCTCTTAAAAGTGGTAGTACATAAAGGTTTTTATCCTTATAATCTTCTGTGATTATTTTACCAAGCTCTGCTACTCTTTCCTTGATTTGTTCCTCAGTAAAAAGGATATTTCTTTTTCTATCATCCATTTGTTTTTCCTCCTAAAATCTATGTTTCATAAGGCTTCTAGCATATTTACAACAATGTAATTATAGTATAAAATTATATGACAGTTGTCAATAGTATACAAGTGAGGTGTTATATATGATATATGGCAATATTGAAGGAATTAAAAAAGTTTATTTAGATGAACTTGAAGGTATATATAAATGTAAAGTTTTAAAAGATGAAATTTGCAGTAGGGAAATAATTGATATTATATCAAGAATATCATCATTAATAGAAAGAGAAATAAGTGTAGCTGTTGATAGAAAAGGCAAGGTTTTTTCTGTAGCAATAGGTGATTCTACTTCAGTTGAAATTTCTATGATAGACATTAAAGAAAAAAGATTATCTGGAATTAGAGTTATTCATACCCATCCAAATGGATATTCAAATTTATCTGCTTTAGATTTATCAACTTTAATAAAACTTAAATTAGATGCTATTGTAGCAATAGGGGTGCAAAATGGAAAGGTTATCGATTGTTCTTATGGGGTTATAACTATAACTAATGATAGATTAGACTATGAAGAAAGCCTGAATATTTCTGTAGATGAATTATTATCAGTAAATTTATTTAATAAAATTGATTATATAGAAGAAGCAATAAAAACTAAGGAAATTATTGAAGACGAAACAGAAAAGGCAATTTTAGTTGGATCAGATACTATTGAAAGTCTAAATGAGTTAAAGGAATTAACAAAGGCATGTGATATACCAGTTTTAGATATGGTTTATCAATCTAGAAATAAAATAGATCCAGCTTATTTTATAGGCAAAGGAAAGGTTTCAGAAATAGCCTCACTTAGGCAAAATATACATGCTAACTTAATTATTTTTGATGACGAATTATCTGGTTCTCAGGTTAGAAATCTCGAAGAAGCAATTGGTGCTAAAGTAATTGATAGAACTACTCTAATTCTTGAAATATTTGCTAGAAGAGCAAGAAGTAAAGAAGCGAAAATTCAAGTTGAATTAGCACAACTTAAATATAGATTAAGCAGATTACAAGGTCTTGGTACAATTCTATCAAGAACTGGTGGAGGAATTGGTACTAAGGGTCCTGGTGAGAAAAAGTTAGAAACGGATAAAAGGCATATTAAAGAAAATATCTATGATTTAAATGAAGAATTAAAGAAAATTAGAAAAACAAGAGAAGTTCAAAGAGAAAAGAGAAATAAGGAAAGTATTCCTAGAGTTTCCTTAGTTGGTTATACCAATGCAGGAAAATCAACCTTAAGAAATAAACTTTGTGATATAGCAGCTAAAAAAGATGTTCAAGGAAAAGAAAAAGTATTTGAGGCTAACATGCTGTTTGCAACCTTAGATACTACAACAAGGTCAATAGTTTTAAAGAATAAGGGAATTGTAACAATAACAGATACAGTAGGTTTTGTAAGCAAGCTGCCGCATGATTTAGTAGAAGCTTTTAAGTCAACTTTGGAAGAAGTAATTTATTCAGATTTATTATGTCATGTGGTAGATGCTTCTGCAGATAATTCTATACAACAAATAAATGCTGTATTAGAAGTTTTAGAGGAACTTGGAGCAAAAGATAAAGAAACTATTTTAGTTTTAAATAAGATAGATATTTCAGATAGAGGGAAAATTGATGCAATAAAGGAGAAATTTAGTGAATATAAGACTATAGAAATAAGTGCAAAAGAGGGAATAGGATTAGAAGAACTACTAGATTTAATTGAAGAAAATCTTCCTTATAAAATGAAAAAATGTGAGTACTTAATACCTTATGATAAGACTAATGTATCATCTTTTCTTTATAGAAATGCAAGAATAATAGAAGAAGAATATAGAGAAAATGGAACTTTTATATTAGCAGAAACAGATGAAGAAGTTTATAATAAAACGAAGGAATTTATAATAAAGGAATTAAATTAGTAATATACTTTATTAATAATGTTTCGGAGATGATGTATTGGGTAGAGGAAGAAAGAAAAGGATCAATTATACTAATACAAATGCTGAAAATGAAGCCTTCGTTGAAGAATTTATCAGTGAAGAGAAGCTTGATGAAGTTTCAGAGGAAACAATATTAGATGATAAGATAAAAAATGGAATTTCTAAAGTAGATGAAATAGTAAGTTCATTAAATAATATCCAAAATGAATTTAGTTCATTATTGGTTGGAAGTGAAGAAGAAAAGATTTTTTATGAGAGAAAAGTAAAGCCTTTAGTGGAAGAAATAAATTTTTTAGCTATTGCGGCTCAGGGGACTTCTATAGCTTCCTTAAATATACAATCTAATGCATTTGTAAAAAAACGACAGCTAAAAATATCCTTAAATTTAACCTATGAAATTTTAAAAGAAACTTATTGTATGTTAGAACTTTTAAAAAAAAGAAATTCTATTTACCGCAGCATCATTGAAGAAGATATAAGGAGATGCACAAATGATTGTATCTTTGAGGAGAACTGTAATGAAGATTAGACTTTATTACAGTTTTTCTATATAATTTATTTATAATGTAATATGGAGGGAAGTAATGGAGAATATAATTATCCAATATCAAAATGCTTATAATAAAATAATTAAAACTATTAAAGAAAATAAAAATACATTGGCTATTTTTGTTTATGGGAGTATGGTTAATGGAGATATTTGGGATGGTTCAGATATAGACTTATTAGTAGTATATAAAAAAGATTTTGATAAAATAAGGGATATATATTCTGAGGTGGATAAAGTTCCCGTACATATTAAAATATTAAGCAAAGCTTCACTAATTAAAGATTATTTCAAAGATATAAACAAAAGAGTTATTGAAAATACCCTTATGTCATCTAAGTTAGTTTATTCAAAGGATTCTGAAATAACAGATCTTTATCAGAAAAAATTATATTTAGCTGATGATAATAAGGAAAAATGGTATTTGGTGTATTTAGGAAATTTTTTAAAAGAAATAGGAATATGTAAGAAATATTTAAGTAATGGAGGGATTTACACAGCCTATGAAGTTTCATTTAGGGCTTTAAATAACTTTTCAAATATTTATTTAAGTTTAAATAATTATAGAGTAAGTAAAGATGCTATAAATATGGTATGCAAATTAAATGATGAATTTGATGAAAAGGTTAGAGGTCTTCTTTATTCCGAAAATAAGGAGAACTATATAATAGAATTAATTGAAACAATGGAAAAATATATAGTAGGAAATTTAGATATTTTAGGAAAAGAAATAATTGATTTTTTGGATAAACATAAAGAAAAGTTTAGTTCTTATCAAATAAAGCATCATAGGAATTTTATAAACTTTAATATAAGGATGGAGGATGTTTTAAAGAAATTAGCCCTATACAATTTAATAGAAAAAACACAAAAAGAATTTAGGGATTCAGAAGGAAATCTAGTTGCACAAGAAAATATTTATTATAGAAAATAAGCTATAAAGAGGAGAATTTTGATGAGTTATATAACTATAAAAAATTTTGGTGAGGATAGATTTTTTGAAAAAAAATCTGAATTTATTGGCTATGCAAAAAGGTGTGAAAGTGAAAAAGAAGCAAAAGAATTTATTCAAGAGATAAAAAATATGCATAAGCAGGCTACCCATAACTGTTATGCTTATATTTTAGGAGAAAATATGTCTATTCAAAGATACAGCGATGATGGAGAACCTCAAGGAACTGCAGGAATACCAATTTTGGAAGTAATAAAAAAAAGTAATATAACTGATTGTGCTGTGGTAGTAACAAGATATTTTGGAGGAATACTTTTAGGGGCTGGTGGACTAACAAGAGCCTATACAAAAGGTGCTTCCATTGCAATAAAAGCTGCTGGTATTGTTGAAAAAGTGAAAGGTGTAAGATTGCTTCTAAATATGGATTATGATATGTTAGGAAAGGTTCAGTATATATGCGGAAAGAATAATTGGTACATAGAAGATACTGAATATACTGATAAGGTAGTTGTTCATATTTTATCAGAAATCGATAAGGTTGATATAATAGAAAAGGAAATGGCTGAAGCTTCTAATGGAAAGATTATTTTTAGAAGAACAGAGGAAGATATATACTTTAAGGAAGAAAATAGACTTTTTAAAATTATTTAACCCATTTAATAATATTTGTCATAATAATTTTATTATGTTATAATTTTTATGTTTATATTAAGTTTAATTTGTATATCGGGAGGAATAAAAATGGCAGGACATTCAAAATGGCATAATATCCAAAATAGAAAAGGAAAAGTTGATGCTCAAAGAGGAAAGATTTTTACTAAGCTAGGAAGAGAATTAGCTATTGCAGTTAAAAATGGTGGTCCTGTGCCTGACAATAATCCAAGATTAAGAGATGTTATTGCAAAAGCAAAGGCGGCTAATATGCCTAATGATAATATACAAAGGGCAATTAAAAAAGCTTCAGGAGAACTTTCAGCAATAGATTATGAAAGAATTGTTTATGAAGGTTATGGTCCTTCAGGAGTAGCAGTTATAGTAGAAACTTTAACTGATAATAAAAATAGATCAGCTGGAAATGTAAGAAGTGCTTTCACCAAAGGTGGTGGAAATATGGGAACAACAGGCTGTGTAAGCTTTATGTTCCAAGAAAAGGGAGAAATAGTTATTGAAAGAGAAGATAAAGATGAAGATGAAATAATGATGCTTGCTTTAGATGCTGGAGCAGAAGATTTTGTAGCTGAAGAAGAAGTATTTATTATAACAACAGCTCCAGAAGATTTTGGAAAAGTTAGAGAAGCATTAGAGGCTGAAGGATTAGAATTTTTAGAAGCATCTGTTAAAATGATTCCAGATACTTATACACCTCTTAATGAAGAAGATGCTAAGAAGTTCCAAAAAATGTTAGATTTGCTTGAAGATGATGATGATGTTCAAAATGTTTACCACAATGCAGAATTTCCAGAAGGATGGGAAGAATAAAATTAATTATTTAAAGACTATTTTCTATCTAAAATGTACCCCTTGTCAAGGACAGTTTAAAAAAAGACTATGAAACAGCTTCAAGAAGATGACTTCTGTATCGGACAGGAGTCATCTTTTTTAAAATCCACTGAGATCTATAGTTATTATA